>Ga0210059_1000958_pt1 | contig 41199 bp, 28 predicted proteins | sample Ectturendosymbi2_FD_188042 | JGI IMG/M metagenome (GOLD analysis project Ga0210059, IMG submission 188042) | Ecteinascidia turbinata endosymbiont from Florida, USA - Sample 2 (SPAdes) (version 2) | ecosystem: Host-associated > Tunicates > Ascidians > Unclassified | place: Key West, Florida... | reverse complement strand
AAGCACCTCGCTTATGTCACCTTCATCAAGAAGTCTTGCTGAAATTTTGAAAGATGCATATGTATCATATCTGGTTCTCAATGCTTGAAACCGCACACTTCTTGCATTCTGGAACTTGTCCCAAAAGCATTTTTTGAGATAGACAATTCTTATATCAAACTCATTGATGAAATACAAAGAGCAGGGAGCCCAAAATATACCGTTGCTCAAGCTTATAAAAGAGGCTACACATTTGAATTTGGCAGCGATCCAGCTGGAATAAATTTATATCTAGATCACCGATTTGAATTTAAATAGTAATCTAAAAGCATATGTGAAAATGATCCGGCCAAACATCAGTCTAGAACTTTATGGCAGATTGTTCAATTGCCAAGCAACTTCATGCACTGTGGAGAGAAGTTCTAGCATGCTTGGCAAACTGTTGGCAAAAGACCGCCATTTCTCCCCAAAATATGTTTGGAAATATTTAGCATTGTATGTAAATAAAGCGCGTAAGTAAATTACTGTCGTTTGCAATGTTTGTGCATAAATGCAACTTTCGTTGAAAATAAATGCAACTTTCTCACTTTTTCACTGCTCATAAATGCAACTTTCGTTGAAAATAAATGCAACCTTCTCACTTATTTACTGCAACAAAAACTTGCCCTAACAACAAGTATGCCGTTGTGATTGCAGGCCTGTATATAAAACTGATACTTGGTGATGGAGAAAGAAGTAATTTCTTGCAATTGCAGAAATACATAAGGCTTGCTTCAGATTCAGATCAGCTTTCAATGATGGTGCAAGATAATGGAAGAATCAAAACTCTTTATCAGTTCTAAACAAAGGGAAATTAACTGTGGGGAGGTCTAAGAACAGGACAGTGATTGACAGAACGTTCGGTAAAAATCTCGGTAGAAACGATTTTATCACAGATCAATAGTTCGATAAATTCCAAAGATTTTGATATAAAATTAGTTATCATAACCCCCTCGGAAAGTATTTAATATTGAATTGAAAGCGATAGTCGAGCAACACGAGAATCTGGCAGCGAAAGGCATTTTTGGTGTTAGAGTACTTTGCAATTTTTCTTCTCATTTCGTTTAAACAAAAATAAGCCCCGCGATTTTTTTACAGATCAATAGTTCGATAAATTCCAAAGATTTTGATATAAAATTTGTTATCATAACCCCCTCGGAAAGTATTTTAATATTGAATTGAAATCGATAGTCGCGCAACACGAGACCCTGGCAGCGAAAGGCATTTTTAGTGTTAGAGTGCCTTTGCAATTTTTCTTCTCATTTCGTTTAAAAAAGATAACCCCCACGTTTTTTTATAGATCAATAGTTCGATAAATTCCAAAGATTTTGATATAAAATTTGTTATCATAACCCCCTCGGAAAGTATTTTAATATTGAATTGAAATCGATAGTCGCGCAACACGAGAATCTGGCAGCGAAAGGCATTTTTGGTGTTAGAGTACCTCTACGATTTTTCTTCTCATTTCGTTTAAACAAAAATAAGCCCCGCGATTTTTTTACAGATCAATAGTTCGATAAATTCCAAAGATTTTGATATAAAATTTATCATCATAACCCCCTCGGAAAGTATTTTAATTTATAGTTGAATTATCACTAATTTTCAAAAACATGCTTGTTTTGAACAATTCGTATGAGCTTGCTGCAACATATTTGCAAGTTTTTTTGCTTTGGATGTTCCGTTCAGAACTTGTTCTTTCATTTGCTTGCGTTTATTTTGTCGTAACAGGTCATTTTATCCCTGTTTGAGGTCTTTCAATTTTACGCGCGAACCTCGCATCCACAGAAAAAAGTGCGGCTGGAAAAGTCGGGCTCACTTTACCTAGGTTTTCCCCTCTTGGGGGCGATTCTACCCATTTTCTTTGAGAACCACTGATCTAAACTAAACAGGATATATTATTTAGCACACATTTTGATTCCCATAAAACAGATTTTTTCTTAAGGTAGTGTCAATTTTGCCGCCAAGACGGTAGCAGCAACAGGGTTGGTAGAAACGAAGTAAACGTAAAAGATAAACCATAAACTTAACCCTAACCTAACATTAACGCTAAACCGTGACCCTAAACATTAACCCTAACGCTAACCTAACACCTAAGCGTACACTGGAAAGTGTTGAAATAAGAAAAAAAAACAAAAGGGATGTCGCCAAGGTGAGAGTCGAACCAAAAAGTAATGGCATACCAGATGTGAAGCATAATCGCTATGCTAATAGCAGCACACCAAGCTGGGCAATTGCAGACACTACCTAAAACTAAACCCTGAACCTAAACTTTTAAGCCTAAACACAAAACTCAATCCCTAAACTGTAAATGCAAACCCAGATGTTTAAATGTTTTTAAAAAGGAAGTGACTATTTAGTATTTATCCGCCTGTCCTGACGCAATTCAAATAAAAAAGGGTCACTTTGTCGTTCAAACCGTCACTGTGTGGATCGTATAGTGTAATGGATATGCGCTACACTATCTATCTATGCTTTACGTTTTCGGTTCAAATCTCACCTTGCCGACTTTGGTTTTGTTTTTTTTTTCTTTCAACCTTCCTTTTGTTTTTTTTAAACTATTTTCAGGCTTACATTTTACGTTTACGACTTAGTGTTAGGTCAGGGATACGATAGCGTTAGGTTAGGGTTAGGTTAGCTTTGGGTTAGTGTTAGGTTAGCGTTAGGTTAAGATTAGGTTAGCTTCGCTTAGGGTAAGGTTAAGGTTAGTGTTATGTTAGGTTAGGGTTAGCTTAGCTTAGGTTTAGATTAGGGTGAGGTTAGCGTTAAGTTAGCATAATGCTAAGCATTAGGGTTAGGTTAGGGCTACGGTTAAGGTTAGGTTTAGGGTTTATCTTTTACATTTACTTCGTTTCTACCAAGCCAACTGCATTCTCGTCATGCGTTACTGTCATGTTACAGAAGGCGGTCAAATAAGGCTTCAAATTTAAAGATGCGCAGGCGGTTCTATAGCCACTGCCTTTTAAAAAAGTAAGTTAAAATTGGTCTCATAAAAAGTGTAACCATTACTACCAAAGTGAAAGCAGTGATGAGAGAGCTGAACCTACAAACACTCGCACAGCAAGCATAGACATATACCCTTGACTATGTTCGCGGTGTTGCTAGTGTGATGAACTCAGTGTTTTATCTGGACAAAAGTGCATAAGGTTCGAAGAGGTCCAAACGGTGTCACGTGATGGGTGGCAGACAATAATTTTTTTTAAATGAAGGTCTGCGGGTGGACATATATTTTTTAGCCACTACCTTATAAATATGATTTATGTGATGTTTGTCTGTGTTGGCCTAAAGTTATTCATAAGACATGAAGTATGCATTGCATTACATGATAAAGTCAAAGAAACGCTCTAACAAATGTTTACCTACTTCGTGACAAGCACATTTTTTACAAATCTTTTTACTTGAAAAGTAATCGTATGCATACAAGGTTGAATTATTGCTGAATGTAACTTTAAGTCATGTGCCGTTTTCATTTCATTATGATTAGGCCCTAACACATTGTGTGCAATGCTGTTTAGTCTTGTCCTGAAGCATGCATGGCATTGTCGCAAAGCAGTGTCATGTCTGGCTGTAATTGGTTATGTAGCACACAAAGCATTGTCTGGCCTCAAACTGCTGATTCTTTCGATTTATCTTTTGATCAAACTAACAAACCAGAAGAGCTGTAAAAAATTCTGAGACATTATGAGAAAGGGTATTTTATACTACCTCCAATCAATGATGTCACTTTTGCTGGCATCACTGTACTGTGTGTGATGTATCATAGCACGCCAACGATAGTTCCATTTTTGGTACTTTCTGTTCGAAAAGTGGGTTGCTAAAACGTTTGCAAACCAAGACCAACTAGCCTAAAATTGGGTGCAATAATGACTTACAGCAACTTTTTTACTGCAATTTGTTAGAAGTAGATCTCAAGATCTATTTGTTTGCCTATAGCATGAACATAGAATGCATATGCAATGAAATGAATCAAAATTGCTGTAAGTTATGAGCTCGTTTTCTTCATGTGAAAAATTATTCATTGCCACTTCTGCAGCATACTCAGCACTCATCCTTGTTTTTAAACTTATAAATAAACTCTATTTTGCTTGAAATCTTAAAGTATTATTACAAATCTAACAACACAAACACAACTGCAAAACAAGCATTAATCCCGAAAGGAATTAACTATCAATTTTTTTGTTGATTTTAGACCATAACTTTTGAACCAGAAATATTGAAACGCCAATCCAAGGCTTAAAAGACTCAGATGAGATTCTAGCCTAGTTTCTAATAATAACTTGAGTAAAAAAATTCCATCTAGTGGTTGGGGCCCAGGGCCAGGTAACCTGAACCAAAATGGCTTAAAACCTGCCCCACTTATGACGTCATCCACAAAAAAAACAAAAACGAAAAAATTTTTAAATTGCAAACAAGAAGACTTACATCCTTTGAGGGTTTGAACAACTCTTTAGCATAATTGACTAACAACTTATGGAGTTGCAAAATGGCGACAAAGTACAAATATATTGTACACTGGCAGCAAACTTGTTAAGAATACTGATTTTACGAATTTTTGTAATGGATGCACTTTTTATCTTAGCGTATTTAGCAAATGATGTTCAACACCAACCCTATACCTTCTGGTTATGAGGCATGTTACTTTGTTGTTTGAATGGAGATAGGATGCCACATTTAGAAAGCAAGTAAAAGTTCTATCCAGCGCCATGGGACTTGTCTTTATTTTTTAAATATTTTGCTTTATATTTATAGGTTGGTAATCATTCACAATATAGACAATGTCTGATACTGATGATAATGCCTCCATGGGTTCAGATGAAGAAGACATGAACGATTATTACAATAATAACAGTGATGACTATCCAGACAGTGATGACTTTGATGGACTTGGTGAAGATGAAATTTTGTATAACAACAATAACATCAAGTAATAAAAGTTTGATTCTTGATTTATTGGTTTATTTCATGTGGAAACTGCTTCATTCATTTGCATTAGAATAAGAATGTTTGTCTAAAAATTTGATGCAGATTGTTGTTAACACTTGTGATACTGGGTGGTTTCCACTAGGGCTGCAGAGCAGTCATGAAAAGGATGCAGCTCTGGCTCCAGAGCTCTTCTATTCATGAACATGGCTCCAGCTTCAGAGCTCTTGGTTTTCATGAGTATGGCTCCGGCTGTGGAGCTCTCTTTTTTCATGGCTCTGGCTTCTGTTCGTTTTCACACATTAATATTTTCAATTGTCTTGGCAAGTTGAATGGAAAACGATTTAAATCAAGTACACTAAACTAAGAGAACATACCTAACTTTTTTGATTAATTTAATCTGGTAGTTTATTGTAAGCAGCACTCTTACCATGAGGAAATCAGTGAAAAAACAACAATCACAGGTTCAGACGATTCAGAGAATAGTTACTTGCAGAAACATAACTCAAGATAATGGTAATGTAAAAGATTTCTGGAAAGGCAGTCGCTGGTTTTGCTGTCATTGCCTGAAAACCTTTTATTTCTTATGACCAGAATCAAGAAATGGTTGTTTGGAAAACTACATTTGTGTCCAAGCATTTAAACACATACCACTCCCAATTTGACCAAGTGTTTTGCACTCATTGCATGCTTTGCCTTTACTTGTTGCACTCACGGTGATTCCAGCTAACAGTGCTGCCCAAGCAAACCATGCAATGAGTGCAACACACAATCAATTACTTCTCTCATGTGTTCTTTTAAATGTGCACACATGCATTGACACAAATGCGAAAATGTGTTTAAAAACCCTTTGTTCATAAAGAAATAGTATAACTTTTAGCATGAAATTTACTTTTTTGAAATAGCTGAAAACTTCTGATTTCATATATTTTGCACTCAAAATAAGCAGCGACGAATCGCAAAGTAAAGCACAATTTAACCTGAAAAACTAAAGGAGAAAATAAGACTGGTTACTGTGCTAAAAACATATATTTTTTCTACAAATGAGAACTTCAAGAAAAGTCCACATTTGTTTTTACATTGCTTTTGTATACGCTCCTGATATTGTACTGCTATGCAAAACAATGCTAGTTCGCCATGAATTACTTATAACTTTCCTGTTATGCTACTGCTTGTAAACGTAAATTTCCTAGTGAACTTTGCCAGTATTGTAAACCTTGTTAGTAAGCCTAATGGTTTATCATAAAAATTCCTGCTTGACAATGGCGTGCTGTGCATTTTCACATGTAAATAAGCAATGGTATCACATCTTAATCATACTCCCTGCTAACAGCATGATGATACACCTACAAAAGCTATAGATATTATACACCTACTCATAGCTTCTTTTTAGATCGCTACCCTACCACAGACCTGTTTTTTTTTTGCGAAAATCACCGAAACCAGGCGGCTCTAAAAGTGTCAAATGACATTAATTTTTTTTAGTTTAGCTGTTTTTTGGATACATTTCGGGACTTTGAAAAGTCCGAATGGGTTTTTAGCGTTCCTGGTTCCAAGATTAGGGCCAAAAAACATTTAAATAAATTAGGGAAATCCCCCAAAATATTGAGAAAAGCCCCTTACCAATTAGCTGTTTTTTGGCCTAACTTTTGAACCAGAAACGCTAGAAACTCAGTCAAGGGCTCTAAAAACGCGTATTCTCGCCTAGAATCCTAAAATACTGTGAGCCAAAATATTGGCGCGTGCGATTGGATGATGACGTCATATAACCAGAAAACATGCCCCTGTCATGATCCCATTGGCCCAAAACCCCCCAACCAAATTTAAAAAATTTTTCTTTCAATCTAAACTACACGACGCAACTAGTCATTACAGGGTTTGAACAGCTCTCTAGTTCAATCTGCTGCCGAGTTATGGCTAGCCAAAGTTTGCCCTGAAAGGGCAAATTATGCCTTTTCTAAAAAGTTTTGAATTAGGCCCAAAACTGGGTTTTTGACCCATAGATTTGGTTACAGATATACTAGCAAGTCAATCAAAGGCTCTATAGACGCGGATTTTGGACTAGTTTTCAACAAAACTTTGAGCCAAACGAATGGGTCAATGGGTTGGGGCCCAGGGCCAGCCAAAGGTGACCAAAATTTCTAAATCATGCCCTCATTGTGACGTCACCTCCAGAAAACCCCCACTGAAAACGAACGTTTTTTTTTTGCGATGTCAACTCGAAGACTTGCTGAATCCGTAGCGGGTTTGAACAGCGCTCCAGTGGCTGGCGATTTATGGCCAAAAAAGGGCCGGCCAATCGAGGCCGTTAAAGGGTTAAACCCATCTAGCTTTTAATTTCTGTTTGCTGACATTAGAGCTCAACTGATAAGTTTTTTGTGGGCCGATACTAATGTTTTTCATATTTTCTTGCCAATAGCCAATGCCGATATTTTTGTATTATTCAAGCAAGTATCTATTTTGCCTCATGAGGCAAAATAAATACTCCTAGAGCAATTTTGCCTTCAGCCAAACGTTTTCAAACTACAGCTGAAAGGCATTACAGTGCATTTTTTTCTTAAGACCACATAAACAAAGAAAATAATTTCACAAGTTACAATTATTTTATGATGCAAAATATACACTCCTATTTTGCCTGAGGCAAAATATACACACCTGGAGCTATTTTGCCACCAGCCGAACATGATTGGCTGAACTGGTCACATGACAACCTTGGGCAGCATGACTGTCTCAGTTGACTGTGATGTCTGCAAATGGCTCAGTCTGATAGACAAGTGATGTCATAGTTTCAGTGCTGGCAAGTTGTTAGCAACTTTTTGCATTGTGTGAACTGTAGGCTAAACCTTAACCCTTGTCTCCTTATGTATTGCACTTGTCACATGACCATTTCAAATTCTCAACCATCTGTGTTTGACTTAAGGCCAAATGTACTCCAATAGGATGGTTTCATCCGTCGCCCATACTGCATTCCAAATTTCTAGGACTCACAGTAGTCTAACTCTAAATCAAAAAATGCACAAACAGACAAACATGTGTTGGGTATAAGTGGGCCTACTCCCTGTGTAGACACCTGTGCCTATGCTGAGATGTCATAAGTAAAAAACAATGTGCGATGCATTAAAAACATCACATCATTGCGATTAAGAACCGTACAACATCGAATTCTGCGCAAACCTGGTTCCTGCTCGCTGTGACATAAGCGCTTTTTTGATGCAGACTGAATGCAAGACTGTCTAGCCTAGAGAGACCTTGGTAAAACCGCCATCCAACACGAAAGCACGTAACCTAGTTTGTTCGCAGACGATCATCTGCTTACTGCGCCAAAACCTACGAGCGAATGTTACATCATAGAGCATTTTGTCGGGACTGTTGCACAGTGGTCTGATTAATATGTATGAAGGCTCTGTGCGCTAGGAACAGGACAGAGCATTTGCGTTAATCAAACAAGGTCACAGACGAAGTTACAACTTGGATTTCCGAACACTCCGTGCAGAGCAACAGCATAACACTTTTATGAGCAAATATATTGGTGGAATTTTGCTGATACAATACTTCGGCAACATTGTCATATTGGTTGATATATATCAGTGTGCCAATTAGAGATGGCACGGGCTGCTAATGGTCCGACTTTTGGACGGGCCGCTGAGGTTGAACGAGCGGGCCACTCATGATATTTTTAGCAGTTAGCTTTTACCGAGCCGTCCACTAATGTTGGGGAAACCTTAAAAATTTTTTGAAGTAAAAGAAACACTTGGTAGCATAAGTGAGTGAAACTAGCTGACATTACTTTACCAGTGTTGCAGTTTCAGGAAAATTTGTGCTTCCCATATGAGCCTAAATAACCAGGGCTAGTGATACTCGATTTGAATAGCAAACAAAAAAGCATTGTTTCTAATGGAAAAACTACGAATTAGGCCATGCATAGTTGGCTACCTTTTGTGTCCAGGGTTTGTTCTTTGAATCCTTTGAATATAGGTCTAACTGAAAAACACAATTTTGCACACTAGCCAGATCTTTTATTGGGTAAACTACTAACTAGATTGGGGTGGTAGTTGTGCTTCAGATTTACTGTTTATTTTCTTCAGTTGATGCAAATAACAGTCAAAGCAACTCCTAAAAGTTGACTACAAAAAGAAAGCTTGCTTCAAATATTTCAGAAGTTAAGACACAGAAGAAAATTACCAAGTAGTTCTTGAGGTTGGCAAATATTTACAGACCACTTTTTCTAGCATAGGCTATATATGAAGAAGACAAAAAAGCAATTTGCTGGATAAATATGTTTAAGTTTTGGATAAGAAATAAAAATAGTTTATTGGTTCATCAAGGTTGGCTAGCCGTGTGCTGTGTATTCCAGCCATACACTTGTGTATCCAGTGAAACAGTTTTTTAATTGAGTGGAAGGGTTTGTGAATAACGGAGAACTCGACTTTGTGCCAAAAGCTTGAACTATGTTCTAATTTTGAACAGACCACATAATTTTGAAGAAATGATATGACACTGAGATAGACAGAGCATTAGTGGAAGTCTCGTTTGATTGATAGATCCACACTTTGCAAAAAAAACTTGGCTGATCCATTCAAGTTTGTCGCCTTTGTGGAGACTAGTTACTAAACTAGTTACTTGAAACTAACTAGAGACTAGTTACTTGAAACTAACTTGCTTGAAAATTTATCTGTGTTTTTTGTATGTACCAAATCACAATAACTTTAAAAGTATTCAATATTTGTAAGTTAACTGTATAATTGTTTAGGAAGCTTCTATTTGGCCTCCTTCATGCAAAAGCTTTGCTGGGGCTTGCAATCAAACAAGATTGGTTAAAGTGGTCATGTGACAAGTATGATAGCCTACACAAATTCATGCTTTGATTAACATTGAGGAATTGCAGTGCTAGGGTTTCAAGTTTAGGGTTTTAGGTTTAGGGTTATAGGCTTAGGGTTTTAGGCTTAGGGTTTTAGGCTTAGGGTTTTAGCTTTAGGGTTTTAGGTGTTCTACTGAAGGCAAAATAGCCCCAAAAATATTTTGCCTCAGGAAGAAAGTTAGACATCGCCAATTATTTAGCGGGCCATGGGTGGGCTGGATTGAAAAATCAAAATGTCCTCAGTCCACAGGCAGTTAATGGGCTGAATGTTGCGGGCTGTGGGTGGTCCGGGCTTAAAAGATCTTGGACCGTGCCGTCTGTAGTGCCGATACATCGGTCGAGCTATAGTTGCCATTATTAATTAAAGCTCAGGCTGTAGTTGTTGAAACTTTGATGTTGCCCATGGTAATAAATAAAAGCAGGATGTTTTTTTGCAATGTTTAGCTATATGAAATCAATGGAAAAATAACTTCATGCCAAGTAGTTTGGCGAATGGTTATGCATGCACCTGGAGCTGTAAAGTAGCACTCTTCTTGGTGCTTGCAAGAAACTGGTTGTAGTTTGTGGCAGTGTAGTTCCACTTCATCATTGGTGATGTAAATCATGAGTTGAAATGTGTTCATCTAATGCTGCTGGATACTGGTTGTATCTGGTTATTGTAAGTTAGCCGGTCATCTACAACCTTGCCTAAACAAAAGCAGCATTAGGCTATAACCGATTATTGCCTCCCGGCAGAAGTAAATTCTGTAAGAACAAGTCGCTATGATATGACAATAGGTTCACATGTGTGCATTATGCATTCGATGACTGTGCAGTAATGCCACGGTAGTTCTGATCCAATCGCAAACACTGTGCTTTTAACTTGAGTAAGTTGCGTTGTTGCAAACACTGCTCTTGCTGGTCGTGTTTAACAAACCGACATCAGCAATTGTGATTCAACAATGAATACTGACTACCGTGCTGCTATTGGACTAATCGCCAAATCACCACTTCAACGTGTTTGTGAAATGTTGGAGTAGCACTTCCATAACTTTGTGCCACATCCACAAACCAGCACGGCTTGGATTGATTGTGAGATCACAATTATCATTATCATGTGTGGAAATGGAAATGTCGATTGTGGAAAATGTCGATTAAACTTAACCCACGAACATGATATTTTAGCTTGCGTACAGTATAAACCAGCACGCTTATAGCCTAATAGATCAAGTTAAGAGAAGTAAAAGCCTTTCAAGATGTTACGTGCAGCTGCTTCACAGCGACCATTGTCATCACTAGTGAGTAGTGATTGCATTTGTAATCATATTCATAACGCCACGAGTGTTGCTTAACATAATGCAATTCATTTGTCATGCTTTTTTAACACTTTGACGTCTGGGTTAATTCAAGCGGTTCGCAAAAAAAAACAGCTGGATCGCACATGGCTTTGCGCAGGAATACCTCCGCTCCTGTACGATTTCGGAAATGGTCGAAGTGTCAAAAGACGTGGCAAGTCTTGTAGTTTGCACTCGAAAAAAAAATTTTTGCTTGGGGGGTGCAGCTTGTCTGTGAGTGACGTCATAAGTGGAGGGCTTTTTGGCCAACTTCACCTGGCCCTGGGCGCCAACCGTTAGATGGTAGTATTTCGCTAAAGTTTTTTATTGGAAACTAGGCTACAATCCGAGTCTTTTGATACTTTGGATGACCTGCTGGGATTTCGGGTTCAAAAGTTATGATCTAAACTAATGAAAATATTTGACTAATTAGTTAATGAGATAATTAATTAATTTGTTTATTTTAGATCATAACTTTTGAACTGGAAAGGCTAGAAAGTCGATCAAAGGCTCAAAAGACTTGGACTTGAGCCTAGTTTCCAATGAAAACTTCAGCAAAATACTTTGGCCTAGTGATTGGGCCTTAGGCCAGGCAACATGAGCCAAAATGGCCCAAAAACTACTTCACTTATGACGTCACTCACAAAAAATCCGCAACTCCCAACAAAAATTTTTTTTCAAGTGCAGACTAGAAGACTGGCAGATTCGTTTGAGCGTTTGGACAGCTCTCTAGTGCAATCGGCGGAGGAGCTAGGGCGTTGGTAAGGCAACTGACAACTGCTGGTTTTAGGCTAAAATCGAAGTACGAATATATCGTATCCCGGCTCTCAATGTGTTAAGATTAATCTGCTCTAAACTAGGCATCGACTGGACTTCTGCACCTTAAGTTCCAGTCAATCTTTTCGTGCTGCAAAAACTTCCGGAAGTACAATGGGAGTTTGTTCGTACAAAACACCTGCTTGTGATAGCTTCAAGCATTGCGAACTTCCCGATTATACTTCTGTTTCGGCTGTGACGGCCGACATATGCTCCATGGTTAATATTGTTTGTTTGTTTATGAAAACACACCTGCTAGCGTTGCTGTAAGATAACTGGTTTGACTTGCTTCGTTGTGCTTTTCTGCGCAAGTTGTCTGGATGCGTCAGGAATATCACGGCGTTTTGTCAACACTTACTGAGGCTGATAAAATCAGCTGTTTTGGCTGATACCGATATATCAGTAAAACCCAAATATCGGTTAATCTCTAGTTGAAAAGGTCATGCTGGTTATACAGGGCTGCAGAAAGTGTGAAAATCGGGAAGGAGCTTCCTGGGAAATCGTACATTCTCGCAGGAAATTAATCAGCTGCAAGTCAAGTAAAATCCAATAATACGCCAAGAAAACCACAAAACAGACTGTACAAATTTGCTTGCTCAGTCACAGTGGTCCAGTACCTGTCCTTGTGATGCAACATTTACCCCTACCTAACAATGGTGGTCTCACACAGTTGCTGGTCGTGTGCAGGGTTGCAAATTTGACATTTTTATAGCCAAATTTTAAAATTCAGGCAATTTTTGATGCACTTGGCTTTTTTTGAAAATCAAAAATACCAGTCAAAATCTTGCTTTTTCTTTTTTTATATTTTTCAGTCTGAAAGGCTTGGCTCGGGCACAACATTGTCTGAGGTGCATATTCATTACAAATCTCTCCTGACGGGACTCTATGACCATGCAGGGTGCAAAGAATATTGCAAAGATTTTACTCTTGCCCTACAGATTTTTGATGTATTTAATAAGAAACAAATGTACGACAGTGTATTTCCAGGGAAAGGAAATGCTTCTAAATATTGGAGTTGCATTTCATCGATACTTCTGTTGAATTTTAAAATCTATCTTTGTTTGGTTATGCATGTTTTATGTATAGCCCATATGTCTTAGGACCGCTATCTGGTTTATCTTGGCTTTTTTGGTGAACCTGATTGCTTGTTGTAGACTCATAATTGCGGCGGAAAACTGTTAGTTTCAATATTCCTGCTATGATGACACATGTAGTCAGAGGACATTGAGGCTAACACATCCTTAAAACTATGTGCGTTTATGCGAGCAAACTTCATTGTGTTAGATAGCAGAGTGGACGGTGGCGCTAGCATCAGCTGGAAGCCTTTGAACACATTCAGATTGTTAATACTTGTCTGTACGATTGCTTTGGTTAGTGTTTGCCTTACTGGGTAACCAATTGAATGGTACTGTATTCTGAATGCAATTTTGGAATGTAGTGTCATTCAAAAATACTCAACTCATGCCTAAACCAGCGTCTACTGACAAGCTCACTCTGGTAACTGCACACTCTTGCCCACAGCCGAAGGAAGGCCCCCCCGTACCTCCCATCTGAGGGGGCCGGGACACAAAGGGGCCCCCAAATCTGACTGAGTACTTTTGTTAGGGCATGTAGAGACACCAAAACTGAACTCAGCAAGAACTGATTCCACACATTTACCCTTACAATATTCATATTTACCTAATACGTCAAATAAATTAATCTTCACACGACACATAATTTCCTAAAGCCAACCATTGCTAACTGCATTGTGAATAGCTTCGTTGTCAACATTTACCTTGGCAAGCTGACTGTTGTGCAGGTAACGTCTGCTGAATCCACGTTGATTGTAAGCATTTTTAGTGTAATCTAGTAAAAAATTATTCAGGAAAATTAAGTTGTAGACCAGTTGCGTTGCTAGAGCTTTTAGCCAGGGTGCAGATTGTTCTACTGTTTGACTTTTTTGCGTAACAGTAACATGGCAACAAATCTCCGTGTGTTCACTTCAAATTACAGTGGTAGGCGTTTTGCTGCATGCCAGTGTAGGGAGACAGTGAGTTCTGATAGCAGATAGCCATGTACTTTTATAGCCTAGTGTGTAAAAAGAAGCATGATAAGTTTGAAAAATCCAATGTTAGTGCGAAACTAAACGCTTGTCCGGTTTATGTGGATGAGCGTTCACAGTGAAAAGTCAGTGAAGGCAAATAAGGATTTATTGAAAGGATTTTTGATTGCTTTGGATGAGATTTTAGACGTTTGCAGCTCTTGCTTCTGAGTGATGTTGGCAAGTCTTGCTAGGTAAAATAATGACATAAATTGTGGTTTTGTAAAAGACCATGGCTATTTGCTTCTTTGTAAAAAAGTACCCTGTTTGAAAAATCTGCAGAATCTATTTTGTAACTTATCGCAATATAGGCCTACTTTGCTATTGCTGCCACGAAGTGCATTTTTTGTGACTATTGCTGTAAAATCGAGCAAGCACTTTGTGAATGTCCGTTCAAATTGCATCGTCAGCAACCTAAGAAGTATAAGCAAAATTTCGACGTTGCCCCCCATGGAAAAATTTCTGTGGACCCCCATGGAAGGGGGATTTGGGCCATTCTAACAAACGTTTGCCAATCACTGCTGTGCGCAATGCTGCTGAATAGAGCTTCAGCAAGTTCAGGCTTATTAAAACGTTTCACAGATCAACTACAACTGATAAAAGGCTAACAAATCTGGCAAGGATATCTATTGAAAGTGAAACTGCTAAAACATTAGATGTGACTGGGTTGACAGAAAGATTTGCGTTTTGGAAAACTTGGAAGACAATATTTTCCTAGTTTGAAACATAGTAAATGCTTAATTCTGTCTACTTTATACATTGTGTTGATGCTGTAAAAAATGCTTACATAAGCATTTGTTAAAAGTCGATATTTTGTTCACATAAATACTATGTGTTAAATGCAGTGTATTGTCTATTGGGGCCCCAATGTCCAGGCTCGGAGGGGGACCCCAACCACTTAGCGCTGGCCCTGCTTGTGCCTAAAAAAATGCATGCATTGAGTGCTCACTCAACAGAAACTTTTAACACTGTCTGAATATCGTTCTACAGGTCAGATGGGTTAAAAACCGATTTTGCCACCACTGAACTGGCCGCAACAATCAACGTTTGAAACACGATGCCATTCTGGAATAGCATTACACGTATAGCTTGAGCTTAATTTTTTTGAATGAGCATAAAATTGCTACAGCATACATTACAGGATGCTGATACCAAAACTAGCACTTCTAAACGGGATTTTTTGTGTTTATTCCAGAAAATTGGTTAGTTATTTATTACAACATATAGTCACAGACAGTCGATGCTAATTCTTAAAGCTGACTTTTGCATCTTTGGCTTTGTATATGATGAAGCAATAAGTATAATGCAGTTTAGGCAGCACAAAAATCCCAATAATTAAGGCTGCAGTATTTGCTAAAGACAATGCTGCAGACCTTCTGTTGCAGAAAGTAACACACTGTGCAAAAAAACTTTGACACGATCAAGTTTATAGCAAAATGTTCAACTCATGTCCAAACTGTAATCCTTTCACAAGCTCACTATGGTAACTGCGCACTCGCACCCAGAAAATGCATTCATGCGTAGAACATTCACTCAACAGAAACTTTTAACACCGTCTGAATGTCCTTCTGCATGTCGGATCAGTTAAACCAGTTTTGCCACCACCGAACTGGCCACAACAATCAACGTTATTCAGTTCAAATGCTGCACCACTAGCAAATTAAAACCACTTTTCTGAAAGTCGCATGCGGCTCCCAAGCACCTTTTGTGCGGCTCTCAGCAGTCATTCAATAAAACCAGTAGCGTTGCCAGGCCAAAAATTGGGGGGTGAACTATTAACACTATTTTGTTTGGCATACCGCCTATCAAAGCACAAAACGACTAAATGTTCTAAAAATTTGGGGGAATGGCCCATAAGCCCCTCTGTTTAAGCCTATGAATAAAACCTCTAATACTTAATGTAACAGACTTTGTTCTGCAATAAAACAAAATGTGTGAATTGACTTGCATTAAAAACTTTTTAGTGCGATTATCTCACAAAATCGTAGATCTGGATTTGGCTCCCTTCCGTGAAAAGGTTGAGAACCACTGGCTTATACTGTGCAAGAGCCGCAGGCATGCCGTGATCACGCGACTTGAGAGTAGGAATTGCTCGACCCTGCTGTGCGAGTTACATACAATCTTGCCATAACACATGCGTTGCAGATCATTAAAACTTATTATCCATAGGATATCTTTAGCTTGGTGTCTAGAAGTGTCTCAATGGTCTACAAACTACGATTTGGTTGATCATTAGAAACCGTGTTGTGATTTTCCATATGCCGGCGATTGTTGCGAAGCTTCATGTAAGCAGTCCATATTACTTAAACAAATTATCTAAAACCCTAATGTAGTAAAACAGTTCCTTGTACATTGAATAGTGCCCACAAAATACAAATTTTAGAAGCGGGTTAAACAAGGATTAGGCGCGAGGATTTGCCACTTCGCGATGAAGATTTGCCGCTTCCATCGGTTTTGCACTCCTTCAGTATCTCGTTTTTGCATACCAAGCGGTAGCGTGGTACACTCCGGCGATGCAAGTTTTTACACGTTGAATGTGAACTGATGCTAATAGGCTGAATCAATTCAAGTTGATCTATGTGTATGCAGTGATAGTTAAGGCTCGTGAGTGCAACGTTTTCAAGAAAACAAATTTCTTTTGCGACATCATAATGGGGCAATCGTCTTCAACTTGCAGCCCACGGGAAATTTCGACAAGCTTCCCGGGAAGTTTGTATTTTTTTAAGCCCTGCTGGTTATAAGTGTTCTTGAAAATATTAAATAATAGGTTGAAGTAGTCACATGACAAGTTTTGGAACTCACATGACTTGCGTAGTTGACCATTACATCTGTAACGGCTCTGATAAAGGAGTGTTGTCATGATTTCAGTGGTAGCAAGCTGTTCGCAGCTTCTTGTCTATTATGTAAACTATATACAGTTCACCTACAGGCTAAACCCTAACTGCAAATGCTGAACTTCAGCTCCTCCTAGTCTCTACATATCCTACTTGTCATGCCACCGCATCAATGAATCATGTTCGAGCAAAGGCAAATTGACCTTAGCACAGCTTTTGCCTCATAAGGACACTGCCTTGCAGATAAGCAACAAAATATACAAATGTTGCAAGCATGAGAGCAAAGAGTAATTATGAAGGGGACCTATGTATGCAAACAACAGTTACGGAATCCACCCAAAAATGTAGTCAGGTTGAACATAAAAGAGTTGCAGCATGTCAGTTAACAATATGTGAGTAACAAATTACCATAAGTACTTGAAACACCAAAAGAAAACAGCATTGTTATTGAAGCTACCAGTAGATCTATTATTTTGAGTATCCCTCCAAAAATTTTTTATGATACTACCTCAGCGCTATCGTAGAGTAGTGACCATCATAAATAATGCTACATTACAAAACAAGTTAACACATTCTGTTCCGGTAGGCTAAGGCTAAAATCCAGCAATTTTGCACATATTTTTAACTGGAATATCTCTGCTGACAATTGTGCTAGACAGCTGTTCAAACCCGCAAAAGGTCTGGCAAGTGTTGGCGTCTACAGTGAAAAAAAAATTTTTTTGGTTTTAGGTTTCAGATTTTTTGTGAGTGACATCATAAGTGGAGTTGTTTTAGGCTATGTTGGCCCACTTCATCTGGCCCTAGCCCAAACTGCTAGATGGTAGTATTTCGCTCAAGTTTTTGTTGGAAACTAGGCTAAAATCGGAGTCTTTTGATACTTTGATCGACTTGCTGGGATTTCTGGTTCCAAAGTTATGATATAAAATATACAAACAAAGTAATTTATCCTATAATTAGATAATTACTTTGTTTATTTTAGATCATAACTTTTGAACCAGAAATGCTAGAAAGTCAATCAACGTCTCGATAAAAACTTTAGCTAAATACTACCATCTAATGGTTTGGGCCCAGGGCCAGGTGAAGTGGGCCAAGGTGGCCTAAAAATACTTCACTTATGACATCACTCACAAAAAATCCGCACGCCCCAAACAACAAATTTGTTTTCGAGTCAGACTAGAAGACTTGCTGAGTCTTTTGAGCCTTTGAACAGCTCTCTACCGCTTTTGGCGCCAAAGTTACGCTCGTGCAAAGCCACGTGCAATCCGGTTGCTTTGGCACGAAAATCCTCGAACAGTACCATACGCCAGAGTGTTAAGTAATTGAATGCCCAAGTCTAGGGCTTCACTTGGCTTAGTTTGGTCAATTTGGTGATGATTCAATGCTTCTTGAATTTTTGTTACAAAAGTTCCTGGGTCAAACTTAGGAATAGTCATGCCTGGTATACTCTTTTGACTTACATTTTTGTAATGGCCTAGATTTTATGAAAACAAAAAGCTTATTCTTGTATTTATAAACTGTATTTCAACTCATTGAAAACATGGTCTTAAACTTTTTGTCAGACCAGCAATGTACTTTTTCAAGCCACAATGGTTCAGGATGGAGTGGTTGATGACTACTAAGCTCTATCCAAGCTTATGCTCATGCAAGTTTCTTTATCTTAAAATTTTTTTAAGGAAAGTTGTGAACCTCAAATTATAAATTTTTTTCAAAGATCAATTGGCTGCAAGCAATGTAAAATATGTGTGTGTTTGAGTGCTCGCATCAAAATACTATTTGTTATTTCTGTGCCTGACCTGCTACTCAAAAGTTACAAACATTTCACCCAGTATGTTTTTTAAGTAGTCTCATTACTTTTGCAATATGTATATGGTATTGAATATGTAGCTGTTATGATTAAGGTGAAGGTGTTTTACCAGAAGAGCTTTTGCATTTTTTGTACTGTTAGTGAAGTATCAAGTTCATTATTTTGGCTCAAACAAAGTGAGTGGCAATGGCGCTTTAAGTTTTTGCTTAACTAGGTTGAATCATTCTGGTTTGCTGTATCACACTGTAGAATGATCAGTATAGATGTATGATTAACAGCATGACTGCCCAATGATTTTAACAAAATACATGCATTTAATTTTTCAGAAAGCGGATTCAGGAGCTTGAGCGTTTCGATTACCAGTGTTTCAAGGAGGAAAATGTGAAAAACTTCTTAGCTGAGGAAATTAATGAAGCCAGCAACATTTTGAAAATTTCTCCACCTCTTGCAAGACTTGTTTTACAGTTGGTGAAGTGGAGACGAACTGTTATTGCTGCAAGGTATTGGAGTTTTCAAACATGCTAAGGCTTATTTCTACATGAAACAAAACCGTTGTAGTGAAACTTGTGGCCTTTATAGCCTTTAGTGCAAAATGCATATTTCAGTATTTATTATAAATAGTTAATGTTACATCAAGAAATTTTATATTTCCTTACACTGGGTGTGTTTGCTTGAGTCTCAAATTATTGTATTTCTGTTTTAAAGCATCTTACTTGGCCTAGTAAGTTGTGTTTTATTCACCTGTGATGATAAAGTACAGTGTTTCATTTTAAATATAGTTCATGTTCCCTGTGGCTTTGTTAACATAGTCATGCAGTTCCTAGACTAATTTTTCAATGTGATTTTCACCTTCCTGGAAACTAAATTTTCACCTTCCTGGACTAATTTTTCAATGTGACATATTCTCTTTTTGTTGAAATTTTGAAAAATCTTGGCACTGCCCTGGCGCTTGAAGAAAAATCTTTGCTGTTGCCCTGTTTGTTGCACTGATTATATTAAATCCTTGACTGAACTGGAATTGCCAAATGCCTAATTAAAATGCTTCATACTTGAAAATGTTTCTACTTCCTAGGAATCGTAATTTAAGGTGGTACTGAAGTCAGTTACTGTTTTATCTTTTAAAATCCTTGGCATAGGCTAGTTCAAAGTGTTCACAGTTCTGATGTGTTTTGTTATGGTTCATTCATGGAGCGCAAGCCTATTCTTCAAACCAACGGTTTCTTTGAAACAGCAGTGAATGTGCTATAAGATATTGCAAGGCAGCTGCAAAGCCTAAAGTTTAAGAAGAATTTAGAACAGGGGTGCTCAATACGTCGATCGCGGTCTACCAGTCTGAAAGATACCGTGGGTAGATCGCATACAACACTTTTTGTTTTGCAGTTTTGTAGTAGCTAGGTAATTTTGACTTGAACATTGTATAAGCAGCCCGCCTGCTGAAAGAGTGTGAGCGTCCCTGATCTAGAACATCTGCACTGCTGTGCAACATAATCATGTGTTTTGATTAGAGTGAATTTCAAGGTAGCGACGAAAAAGACCTGTAAAGACGTTCCTGTGACTCTCACTTGATACGTATATTCAGAGCGCTAAAGATTAAATCCCATATCTATGCAGATATCCTAGAGCTTGAACAGCATCGGTTGTAGTTTCTAATTTGCCCATTTTTAGTGAGGAAAGTCCGTTTGGGACCAACTTGTGATATCGGAAGGTTTTTGCTTCAAAAATCTGTATGTATTTTACATTCAATAAAAGTAAATAATTTGCGAATTTGTTTGAACCCACAGACGAAAACCAAGATGGTGCAAGAAAATAGCAATGTTTCGCATCAGTTTAACCTTGTGAGCTCAACATTTTGCTGCAGAGATATTTCAGATTTTTATGATCCTTAGGTCAGGGCTGATTTACAGTGAGTTGATGTAAACGTTGGAATTCGTCGTCGCACCATTCACCCTGAATCAACAAACTTGTGATCGTGCACCTGCCACTGTTGCCTTGTGTGCCGTCGTCACTGGAAGTCACCGTCATTTTCGCGAATCCACATTAATCGTTGCTTGCTTTATCATTTACTGAGTGTTTTTTCTTGTACATGAGAACAACAAAGACTCCATGGCAGTGTTTTTCAATCGTGATTCCGCGAGTGGCTGCCAGGAATTCCGCCGAAACCACCGTTCTATGCGGTTGTAGCAATATAGACACTTGGATCATTGCATAGGGTTCCATGAGCAACGCAAATATTTGCGGAAGGTTCCGTTGCAGCAAAAAGGTTGAAAAGCACTGCTCTATGGACACCACATTAAAGAAACCGGTTTCCTCAGGTTGCCCTACAGCACAAAACGCCTCACCCAAAAAAGAGTTGTTATCTTTTTCAGGGTGGCTGTTCCCAGCGAGAGAAACAAGTTGCTGGTTGAGAGCGGAGTTCTACCCGACCCCAGCACCAGAGCGAGGGGGACGCCATTCATGGTCGACAGTGCCACGTGCGGCGTATGTTTCGATACTTGCGGCACGAAGCAGCTCCACTCCCTGTCATGCAAACATTTGTTTTGCGCCGGCTGCTGGTCGCAGCATCTTACGTTCACTGTACGAGACGGAATGCCTCTGGGTAAGGTTTTTCGTGCCGAGAATTTCGTCGATTTGTAAATATTCAGACCGTTTATTGGAAACAGTAGAATATGATCGGATGTAGCTGTTCCCAGTATATATCTGCTGTCCTCGGGCATTTTTCTGTGTTGAAGAAACCGGAATGTTTTGGCCTCCACTTCGTCTTTCCAAAAGATATACGGAAAACAAAGCGACTGTCGCGAATTGGCACGGTGACAAGCTGCGCGATGATGTTAAGCAGCTTATTTCAGCTTATAGCTATTCGAATTTTGTAAAGTTTGCTGTTAGCAGAAAATTTCTGTGTTGGACTACACCTTGTAAGACCCAGTTATTGTGCAACCCTGTTTTTTTCGCTGAGACATTTTGGCCATTGATGCATTTCGGTCATTAGTCCCACAGTAGTATTGAAGCTCGCCATACACTATTCCTTAGTCCAGGGGTCACTAACGTGGTGCCCGCGGGCACCACGTCGCCCGCAAGGACCAAGTACGTCGCCCGCGGGCCTGTTCTAAAAATAATATTAGTGTCTTCACATTAACGATTATCAATACTAAAATAATTGAAGGTAAATTGAGCAAAGTTTTTACTTCGGGAGTGTGTATCAAGCTAGTAACCCTTCGCATTAAATGGTACACAAGAAGTAGTTCGCAGTTTCAAAAAGGTTGGTGACCCTGCCTTAGTCTACATGTCTGACCGAACTGACTTATTTTTTTTCGGTCATAAAAAAAATTCGGTCTATGGCCAAAAATGAACTGAAAAAAAACTAGGTGCAAAACCTCAAACGCGTGTTGTCTGCAACGGGAAGAAAATATCGAATTGCTAAACATGCTCTTCTCCAAGAACGGATGTGCATTTTTCCCGAGTGTTCGTTCAAGATAAAGCTCACGGTGTTTTCACAGGCATCCGCTGCATGGAGAAAGACTGCAACATGTCGTGTCCCGAGGACTTCGTCCGGCGTTTCTTCCGCCCCGAGCTGTGTCCTGCCGCGATCGAAGCGAAATACAACGCGTACCTTTTCGCATCGTCCGTGACGTCACACCACCAGCTCCGCTTCTGTCCCGGCGTCGATTGCCGAATGATCTTCCACGCCGAGAACCCGAAGCCGCGCCGAGTGCAATGCACCTCCTGCAACTTCGTATCGTGGTAAGCAGCGGCGGCAGCAGCGCGTCACGTTTTATCGCCAAAGTGTTTGCAAACTACTGTGGTAACTAGTCGTAATGTTGAGAGCCGGGGTACGATGTATTCGTACTTCGATTTCGGCCTACAACCAGCGGTTGTCAGTTGCCTTACCAACGCCTTAGCTCCTCCGCCGATTGCGCTAGAGAGCTGTTCATAGGCTCAAACGAATCTGCCAGTCTTCTAGTCTGCACTCGAAAAAAAAATTTTTGTTGGGGGTTGCGGATTTTTTGTGAGTGACGTCATAAGTGAAGTAGTTTTTGGGCCATTTTGGCTCCTGTTGCCTGGCCTAGGGCCCAACCTCTAGGCCAAAGTATTTTGCTGAAGTTTTCATTGGAAACTAGGCTTGGGTCCGAGTCTTTTGAGCCTTTGATCGACTTTCTAGCGTTTCTGGTTCAAAAGTTATGATCTAAAATAAACAAATTAATTAATTATCTCATTAACTAATTAGTCATACATTTTTATTAACTTAGATCATAACTTTTGAACCCGAAACCCCAGCAGGTCATCAAAGTATCAAAAGACTCGGATTGTAGCCTAGAATCCAATAAAAACTTCAGCGAAATACTACCACCCAACGGTTGGCGCCCAGGGTCAGGTGAAGGTGGCCAAAAAGTCCTCCACTTATGACGTCGCTCACGAAAAACCCGCATCCCCAAGCAAAAAATTTTTTTTCGAGTGCAAACTACAAGACTTGCTGAGTCTTTTGACACTTCGACCAGGTCCGTAACCCGTACAGGAGCGGAGAAATTCCCGCGCAAAGCCACGTGCGATCCAGCTGTTTTTTTGGAACCGCTTCGATTAACCCGGACGTCAAAGTGAATAGAGCGAGCAGGGCAGCACACAGCACTGCCGATTCAATTCATAGTAACTATTGAGCTGTGGATTGCTTCTGATCTTATACACGCTACGCTGCTTTGTTGACCTCAGCTGTCTGTGTGCTTTGGCTTATACATAATACAGAGTGTAAAACGCTTTGGCGAAAGTTCAAGTCGCACAGAAAGCGATTTTGCGAAGTAAGCGCGTAGTCGTCTCATTGTCGCTGTGTGCAGCGAACACACTTCCTGCCTTTTCGCTTCTTGAAAGAACCGAATTGTTGTCAAACGGATGACACCTCAAACCATCACTTACCGGCTCTTTGGTTGTGTTTTGGTGATAAGCCGATGACACAGAGGAGCGCCGAGACTTGTTTATCGTTCGCCGAACGAACCTCGTCTCAATTCCCGCTTATCGGCGGTTTGGAGCTAATGTCAGCTCTTCGATGTTTTGTCCCAGCTTCGAGTGCAGCAATCCTTATCACACACCAGCCGATTGCGTCACAATCAAAAAGTGGTTGACGAAATGCGCCGACGATTCGGAAACCGCCAATTATATAAGCGCCAACACAAAAGATGTGAGTTGTTGGTACAGTGGCCGTGAGTTGAATGAGTTACTTCCATCCCATCTGCTTTATTGTAATATAAAACCTGGAAAACTTTTATACAATTCGAAACAATCATAAATAGCTCGTCCTCAGGGAGAGCAAGATTTACATTTGGTCTTCGCTCACGCAGTTTCAAAAGACTGATCGATAACGTAATTCACATAAAAGTGATGGCTGACGCTTATCAATTATGCGATCGACCAAACTTCCAAGTATGCCTCGCCTGAGATCAAACTGTACTCTTGTACGCAGTTGTGTCTTCCCAAACATGCTATTCAGTAATCTGTTGATAGTTTTTTTAAACCGACTGTGCAAGATCTACCTGCAGACGCTACGCCATCATTGTACTGTAGTTTTGTATTCAGGAGGAGGAAGTTGCAGGAATTAAAAAAATAAAATAAAATTCAGCCACTAGCACTCGATTTCAAGGAGAAAGCCCTTATAGGAAAAGCTAGGAGTGAGATAAGGGGACCAGCATCCCTGGTACTTGGCTTCTTTCGCTTAGTTTCTCAAACTTTCATCTAAAGAGGTGTTCAAATTGCCTGATATCTGATACCGTGTGAGCGCAACTATTATGTCACGATGTGGTTGTGTGTGTAGTACCTTTATCGGAGCTGTATGTCGTTAAATCCCTGACCTGCTGTTTTCTGCAGTGCCCTGCTTGCCATATATGTATAGAGAAGAATGGAGGATGCAACCATATTGTAAGTAAAGTGCATTTCATCCCTTCGTCATTTTAATACTGATTTTTTAAAATAGTCTTTCGATGTGTGTGTCGTTTTGCACTGGTACCATACCCACCTTCATCCTTTTATGAAAACAGCTATCGCTGATGTAATGCTTGTAATGACTGCCTTGTTTCGCGTGAAAAATGCTCATTGTGATGCTTTTTTGCGCAAGATATACATTTATCTGTTCCAAATACTGTATCTTTATTTTCAGCAATGTTCGAAGTGCAAGGCTGGTGAGTAAAACATTGTAGTGTATTTTGAAAGCATTTTTACTCAAATACAATTATATTCGTGGTCAGCTCGAAAACGCAGTATTTTTGCTACAAGCGCCTATCCAGCTTTGGGCCACGAAAAGCTGCTACAGGCCTTTTTTCAAATTAACTAGATCTGAAACAAGTCACTAGATTTAGAATTGCTACGCTCAAAGTAGCAGTTTTGCTTTATCATTTATTTGTGTACATTATCGCCCAAAAACGATCACATAATTTGCAAACTTGTTAAAATACATCATGCTGAAGCATGGAAAATCACCGGCAGGAAACCTTCTGTCAAAAGTTTGAAGCTACAACCCTAACCAAGTAATTTAGAACAATCTACCTAATATTTAATCAGTGCATTTCTATTGTACTGATTCTGCAAGGAAATGAAGTTAAAGTCATGGGCAACATTGCCGCAATTAACAAAAACAATACAAATGTGAAAACAATAAGAAACTGAGGTTAGAAAAACTTTGTTCTATTGCTGCAAATCTTCACACAACGATTCACGTAATCAATTGTTTTTCTGAAAAACGGGTTGAAAAGTTTGAAACAAAACATCCGATCTTCTTCAAACAAATACCTTGCAAAAATCACCAGATCACTGTGAAAAATCACTAGGTGTGGGCGTCAGTGGCTTCGGCTGAACACTGCAGGGCATTGGCAACAGCAGAGGCTGCATATCACACAATGATTGTAAACGACTTCTTGACTTCAGTTTTTATGACGTTGTATTCAACCGACTGTTTCGAAAGAAAGAGCATCGAAGCTTTTGCGAAAGCACGGCGTCATTCGATTCATAGTGTGCTCGTTACGCGCAACATGTTCAGCCACAACAATACTTTTGCGATTGATCTTTGTTATCGTCGTAGATTTTTGCTGGGTGTGTCTGGGCGACTGGAAGCACCACGGCAACTCGTATTACGAGTGCAGCCGATACAAGGAAGGCTTGAAAGGACAGAAGGAGAGGAGTAAGATGACGTCAGCACGCGAAGCGCTCAAAAAATATCTTTTTTACTTTCATCGGGTGAGAATTTTGGCAAAAAAACATTGACTTTTCTTGGTAGTCCTCGGAAATGTCAGGAATTGACCTTGCTCTCTTGGGTCTTTCTAATTTTGTGTGCTCATTAGGGTTGCCAGATGCGTTTTGTAAAAATACCGGCCATTTTGTCAACAGTGCTAGACCCAGATCTAAGTTTTGTCGTAATTCTAAGCCGCACAAGGAAAAAAGAGACAATGAGTATTGTTAAGTCACAATTTGCCCTAATGTTGGCTGGCTCATTTACGTTTCGGTGTGTGTGTGTGTGTGTGTGTGTGTGTGTGTGTGTGTGTGTTTGTGTGTGTGTGTGACGTGACAATCGCACCAAGATTGCGTCGACAGCAGCAAATAAAGTTCGCTGAAGGAACTGCCCTGACAAGATTCACTACTAGAGTCATTACAATTTGAGAATATCGGCGTGTTAGTTCTTTTCAAAGTTACGGCAAACTATTTTATTTTCGAATTACCAGTGTCAAGCGAAATTTCTTACTTCACGCTATGTGCGCATGCACAGAGTGATATTCTACATATTTAAATACGCTGAGGAAACTGATGATTAGGGCTCATGCTTTAGTGTTTAGGTAAGTGTGTCGGGTTAGGGTTTGGGTAGGGTTAGAAAAAGAAAAATATTTGAGATGTAAGAATAAGTCCAAAATTTTTCAGTGGTTATAGTTATTCGCGTACTGTAGCTTGTCGTGGGTATCTGACATCTAACCAGAAAGTTTTAATTTACACAACACATCAAAACAGTAAACGCCAAACTTTATTCCTTTACTCTGAGAAGCAAAATAACTGGCAGAAAATAATAGGTCAGAAATTTCGCAGAGGTCAGAAATTTCGCTTGACACCGGCTTCAGGCACTGATTTTCAAAATACCGGCCTCTGCTAAATTAGCAGTAAATACCGGCCAGGCCGGTCAAATACCGGCCATCTGGCAACCCTAGTGCTCATTAAATTTTTTGTCATGTTTGCTCAATGTGAACTCTGTGTCAGTAAGATTAGAACTCTTTCCCATGAAGTCCATGTTAAAGTAGTGTCTTGCTTGGAAGGGACAGTTGTCAATCTTAAATGTTGCATATGCGGAAAGAAACTTCCGAGATAACCACATTTCATAAACTTCTGGTGGTGAACACTTTGACGTGATCCAGAAACGAGATCTTGGTTTGATAGATTAACCACTAAATGCTTTTGCCGCGAGAATAAAGCGTAAGGTACTTAACAGACAAATGTGAACCCCTGCTTCAAGGGGAAATCAATACAAAGCACTCATCAAAATTTTTGAGAAATTATAGAGACACTGCGAGAGCCACCCTGCGTTCATTTTATAGTGCGCAGTGTGGTGCAAGTGCTGGCGGCCTTTTTTTAAACGATCGTTTCAAGGCGTCGTAACTTTTGACAGTGGGAAAACCACAACCAGAGCCTCCTGCTCGAAGCGCAAGCCAGAAAGCGAATCCAAGCCCGGATCGAAGACAAAGTGAACAAGGGCGAAGGGACGTGGATAGACTGGCAGTACCTGTTGCGGGCCGGTGAACTGCTGGCGAAGGTAGTCGCTTGTGATGCTAGTTTCCGCGCATAATTATTTTTGCGCTTGCTTTCCTTTGATTACTTGATTGCATTTTTGTGTTAATTTCGTTCACTACCTGCTTTTTGACTCATTCGTTCACTGTAGCTCACTGTGTCCGTTGTATCGATTGTTTACGTTGCTTACCTGATATTGATTCTTTCACCTTGGTTTTTAAGTTGAATAAAGCGTGCTTAATTTTGTCTTCGATAAAATTTTGGTTGTAACATCGCGTGTTAATCTTTACCTGATCTGCATGCAAGGTAGTAGACAACTTCTGTTAGCACCGATTACGCGTTTGTTGTCGCTTCCATGCTTGCCAAGTGTTGTTTTTCGGTCAACCATGGAAGCATGAAATGGCGGTAAAACGCTCCGTTCCCTTCAACTTGTGGAACACCTGATTTGCTGTTGTGCCAGGCCCGTAGTATGTTTAAACCACATTTTTATTAAGCAAAAAATTTTAGGGGGTTCTGCCCCCGGATGTCCCCCCCATGGCCATGCATGGGCCTGTGTTGTGCTGGCCACCTCGTTATCTCATCCCGCCGTTCATCACCGCATTGCAACGTTAAACGTACGGTCGGTCATTTTCGGCGCCGTGCGCGGCAATCGAGTTGCTGCAGCAGTGCGCAGCGCTTATGAGCGAAGGTCATGGTTCAGTGGCCGACGACGCTGAAATGCACTCAACTGATTTTTTTGTCAATACTCACACCTTTTGTGAGCGTTGCCGGCATCGGCGACATTTGAAAACCTCGTTTTGTCAAGACCTATTATTTCGCAACAAAGCCTATTTCTTCGTCACAGTGCCGCTCAACACTGCAATACACGTACCCGGTGGTCTACTACGCGGATCCAGGACCGGAGAAAACCCTCTTCGAGTACCAGCAAGCGCAACTCGAGGTTGAAATCGAAGACCTGGCCTGGAAGCTGGAGCATCCGGGGGGGTATCAAAGGGGGGAGATCGAGAACCAGATGGACGTGGCGGAAAAGCGGCGCCAAACCCTCCTTGCGCGCTTCGTTTCCGAATAAAGTTGCGACTGAAGTTCAGAAATATTTTTCCTTTGAATTCACTGCTCTTCGCTCTGTCCAACTCAGCGCATAAACGTTTTCATTTAAAATGCAAGGCTTGTGTTTGTTGAAGTTCACCCGGTGACATGCAGCGAAAAGCACGTGAAAACAGCTGAAGCTAATTTTATTTGCGTTGTTTTTTTTTAAGTATTCATATACTGTGTATACCACCTTGTTGTTGTGAACGGATGGCTACAAGCCAAAGGTTCTGTACTTTCTCTTCTTTGAAGTTGTATCGATGACGAACTGACAAGCTGCTATTCGACATTGCAGTGTCTGAACGATGACGTCGCAGTGCGATTGTCACTCCGCGTAAGTAAATTGATTTCGATCTCGCCCCCCCCCCAAAAAAAAACGAGCGGAGATTGCGCAGGAGAGTGACAGGATCTAGCGTTATAACAGTTCGCTGATGTTTCACGTGTTATTTCTGTTGGTTGCTTCTGCTCGCCACCCACCGTCAGTTTAACTGCAAGGTGGTGTTGAAAACGCAGTAATTCTGACTGTTGCAAAGACCTAGATGTGGAAGCTTTTGCTTCTGTGCATCTTAATGTTCGATATATCCGTGACATCGCGACGTGAATGGCTTGGCCAGCATGTGTTCGTGAGTATTCTCCTTTACAGGGGGCAGCAAAGGGGTTTTTGCCGCCCGGTATTCATACCTTGCTCAGATCGTTCAGCAACTTTCCTGGCCTCCTTTTAAACCCGGAAATGCGGCTGTTTGTTTGAATTTCCTAGAAGTTTGTCGATCCTTTGTTTGAATTGAAACAGTCGTTGGTACGTCGGATTAGGGGGGTAAGCCACACTGTCCGGGACCGATGGGTTCGAGGCTAGCTAACATTTTTCTGGAGAAAATAACTTTGTCCCGAAGGTTTAAGTGAAATCCAAACGCGTTTAATTAGGTTTTTGTTTTTATTTTATTTTGAAATCATCGAATTTTCTCCCATCCGTTCGAAACTTCTACTATTCCATCATGTGCAGTATGTGGGAGTAAAATTATGACACGTGCTTGGCCGATGCCGAGCGCCCTCTTGCGGTTGCAACCGCGATTTCGTTTTTCTTTCGTCGTGATTTTTATTTGTGTGCGCGCCATCACAAGAATATTGTATGATCCGTAAGAGAGTTCCTTGAATTTATGAGTTGTTTGTGTGAATCCGGTGAATTTGAGTCGTCATACAAAGTCGGTAAACGCGTCGTTGTCTTGCGGACAAGTGCACATCGATCTTGCGGACAAGTGCACATCGATCTTGCGGACAAGTGCACATCGATGTTGCGGACAAGTGCACATCGATCTTGCGGACAAGTGCACATCGATGTTAGTTCCAATGCTGCAGGTCATCCGAGACCCCCCCCCCTTTGCCAGCAACAACTCACATTTACCTTGAACGCAGCGCTCTGATCATAATTCTATCCGAACTCAGTCTCTCGTTGCCTCGTCGCATACTTTGCATGGAGAAATTTGGGCTTTACCGACGCACGACGAAAAGGGTTGTGGCAGTTTGATGAATCACCTTCCAACTACAGTCGTCGTCACTCGTCACGGCTTCCTCAGCCATTGATGCGCACACCGTTCAGCTGTTGATCGTGATCTGCACTTCCGTTCGCCGACTGCTTATGCTGCATTTGTTTTCTCATCCGGTCTCTGCTGTCGAAAGCACAAGTGTGAAGCCCTTGCATGGCATCTGCGAGATCGTATGGTGACATGTCTTTCGCGACGTGCTCCTTAACTGTGCAATGTGATGTCAATAAAAAGAAACGCCTTTTCTTCACTCTGGCGATTGCAGGAAGTAGGTTTTCGACCGGCTGCAGTTGATGATTGCAGCCGGGCCGGTCTACTCGACACCTGGATATTCGCGACTAACCCCACTATCGATACAAGTTCCTTCGACAGCTGCTTTCACTTGTAATTGCTACGAAATCTGGTTATGTCCGAAATCCACTCGGGCGTCATATAAGCTCTAATTTTGGAAAGCGTGTTTTTAAGGGCTGTGTTACGTTTGATAAACACTTCGAGGGCCTGAAGTAGACAAATACGAAACATTTCAAATGCCAAAAAGATAGTAATTGATTTACTTCGAAAATCACTTTTACCTTTTTTTCAGGAGGGAAATGTCCGATTTGCAGGGAGAAGCCCCCCTCATGACTTAAGTTTAACAGTTAACGGTCCTAATAACGTTTAAACGTAATAAGACATCGTATTCGAACACGCTGATTCTCTCGCATTGAAATACCGTGTTCTTGATATTTTTAGTAGTGGCGTTGAACGATATATCACGCATTTCGTCAAAAACTCTACAGCAGCTGCCTTTTTCCTTTGTTGTGAAGTGCCCTTAAACAGTTGCTTGGCTGCACCTCTCCCGTACAGTGACTCTTGATAGACTTCGGTTCATTTCGAAACGTTTCGGATTGTTCTTGATCCATTCTCAAAACTGAGATGAAGCAACGCTGCGGCGATGCAAGCAATTCAAAACATAAAACTTGGGCTTGTCGGAAACGTTGAGAAACAAGTTAAGACTCCAAGTTAAAAATATGTGCAAATACGCTATTCACGTCGCATCACTTTTTCCGTTTGCTGACTAACTGCTGGTAGGCCTGTACAGGAATTTCTAACAGTATGAAAACCTTAGAATGGCAAATCTCGGTGCAGCAGTCAACACAAAGTTCCGAAATGTTTGACTGCTAACACTGCTTCGTAGGGTTAATTCAGATATCAATACTATCCAGATAACGGATACAGTAAACCTCGGTTAATCCGGTTTCGATTTGACCGACGATTTTATCCGGTTTAGGCGAAGATCCGGATTAACCGAGGATGGTTGTTTCTAGCCTGACGTCATCTAAGTACTGAGATATCGGTGAAAATTACTTAAATTGAACACATTTACGACCCAACAGCAGACTTTCGCAGAAGCAAAATGAATTTAGTGATGTATTCACAATGGTACAAAGACCAGTAACCGCCATATCCAGGCAATTATGAACAATCTCAAGTTCATAATTTGGGTTACTTGACTGCGAGAAACCTGGGATTTTAGACTGACAGATTTCTGCGACTGGTCCATAAGCAGTCACTAAGACATGTTAACGAGTACAACACACTCAGGCAGGTGCGGATTTGCCATTATGTTGAAAAGGCTTAAGCCTCGGGGCCCCAAAATTTTGGAGCAAAGACAATTTCCAGCATTTCTGTAAACATTATATTTGTATGTTTGTTTCGGTTCAACGCACGTTTTTTTACTATGCCCCTAACAAAAAATCTCTGAAGAAGAATGAGCGGGAAGGATTGAAGTGAATGACGATGAGCATTCTCTTTATCTGGCGTTGAGAATTGGTTATTGCTACATATAATGTGTGGAACAAAATGCATGAGGAATCCATTTTTCAGATTACACGAGGCCAGTGAGGTACTGTTGCGATCGGAAATCCCAAGCGGCATATGCGCAAAGCGAGTTCACATGCCATGATCACTGTATTGTTGCTTGTTCGCGCCACATATATGTATGGTGTTGTTCTTCACGCACATCCCGATCGTGGTGAATCACACAATCAACGCAACACCACCGGAGAGTTTGCAACAGTACTCAATAAATATGTAATGGGAGTGTGGTCAGATTCACTGCTGCCTTTTTCGTTTGTTTTGTTGTGACTGTTTTTGTTCCTGATAGTGCCGTAGCAGCCCAAATCTTCCCCCCAAAATGCTTACAGCGGCCCCCCAATGGTGGCTTCTAAAACGTATTTCACCATAACGGCACATCCCGAGGTCAAATATCCTTCACACACAACAAAATATCCTAATTTTGTGTTTTTTTATTACACTATTTTTTTAGTTCCATTTGCAGACACAATTTCGACAGAACCGTCGCCAGTAAGTCTCCAGTGCCATCTAGAATCTGTTTGGTTAGAAAAAGTGATGGGTCCTAATATCAAAATTTCATTGGTGAAATAGTCTAGGCAGCGTTCCTAACCTAAGTACGCTGGGTGGCCGAAACATGATTTAGTGGAGGCTTCGACATGAAGGTACTCTGGGAAAGCGGCAGGGCGAGGAAGATCAAGAAATGAAAATAACAGAAATGGTAACCTTAAAATTATTGAAGTGAAGTTGATAAAGTAAGGAGTGCATGCTGGCCCGGACAACAGCACGTTATTGATAGACTTGTAAGTACCCTAGGCCAGGTTTGCCAATTTAGCGGATTTTCTTCTAGATCTGGCGGGTGTGGCGGTCGGTAGATGGCGCCACATGTAAATAAATGGTCACCGCTAGATGGTGCCCATGAGTAACAAGTCACTGTGATAGTCACCACAAGCGAATTATCGTAATTCTCTTATCCCTGGATAATGATAGTGCAACCTAGTAGTAGTAGAGTGAACTCAATGAGGGAGCTCTATTGCTGCTGGTTGCTTTCCTGTTAGTTAATGCCCGAATTGCCATATTTCGCTTGTGCTTACCTCAGTAGTTCAAGGCGATGCAGTCAACTGCAACACGGGTTTTAATCCTGTCTAGTTGTTATCTAACTTGTCTGGCGGCCTAGATCTGCTAGGTTCTAGCGGCCTATACAATTGGTCTTATTCAAGCGGATTCTAGCGGTATTTTGCTATTTTTCAACCTTAAAAGCGTTTTTAGACTTGGCAACCCTGCCCTAGGCAAGATCCATCCAAGCGCCACCCGTCCTATGCAAAGGTCCTTACTATACATATCATCATACTGTAGGCCTACATTGTGTAAATAAAAAGGAAGATTTGTACTTTTGAAAAGTTTATTAGATGAATAATATATGAAATTGAAACTTATAGCAAAAGTGTCCACCCTATGCAGCGAACCTGAAAAACCCCTTTGGCCGAGCGCCATACGCAGCCGTCTAGTTTGCCTAAATGTAGCGCCGGGACTGATCAGGCGATGTTATTCATTCTAAGTGGCAGTGGCAGGTCTAAGCGGCAGCGGCAGGTACTATGTCTGTAAATTACAGGACAGAAAAGGATACGGACTGACGAAAACTTCACTGATTTCTAGTGTTACATATTTAAATTTAGTGGGTGGAAATTTTGTTTGTGGGGTTAAGCTCTGAATTTTGGGTCCCTTGCGACAGCGTGGCCCTCCAGTTGGAGGTATGGAGGGCGGCTGACACGGATCTGGTTCCTGATATCGTGGGAATTCAGAATAAAGTAATATGTTCAATGTTCATGAATTGGAACAACTTGTTCAGTGAATGTAGCGAGCACGTCTAGTGCTGATTTGTATGACATCAGTCGTTGCAAACTTTCAAGAGGGACCCCCAATTTAAAATAGCCTAGGGACCCTAAAATGAAAATTCGCCCCTGTACTCAGGGATAAAACTTCACATACGCGCACTCAACACTGAACAATGGACTGGAATCGTTGTGCGGCGGCGTGCCTTGAGCGTTATGTTCAACGTGATATGCTATACCCTTGTGTGACGTAAGAATCGTCCCTACAATCGAATGTTGCCCGCAGTTGCGGCCGTTGTTATGATAATTCTAAACGTTCGTTGGTGATCGTGAGCACGCTTGTGTTGCTCCTTAAAGGTGCCGAATGTTTTTTAGAGACCAGTGAATGCACTTTCAAGAACACAACAACGTGTAAGTGGCTAAAAATCCGGATTACGAGATGTTCAAAGCGCGGATTTTATCCGGTATTGGCGAAGATCCGGATAAACCGAAGATTTTTATGAAGAAAAACATTAGAAATCATTCGTATCACCAGTTTTATCCGGTTTTGGCGAAGATCTGGATTAACCGAGGTTTGCTGTATTTGTATTTTAGCTTAACCGGATAATAACCGCTAATTGTCAGATAATTGATTTCGCAATATTTTCTTGATAAATTGAATGCAAACTCATAGCACAGTTTTATTGTAAATATACAAACGTGGACAGGGCCGGCTTTAGCAAGTGCAGGGCCCGATTGGAAGTACGTTTGCGGGACCCCACTGAGTAGAGTGTACAGACATTTTTAGGGCGCATCAAATCATAATGATGGAAGTCAGTGATGTGAATAAACTAGGCCCGAAAGAGTGACGCCGAAACATGGATGACGTACCGTTTCACCATTTGGCAGTACACTTTGCTGTGAAGCTGAAACCGTCCTATCACTCTCGTTTCTGGCGAAAATTCTGTTGTGATTGTGGATGATCCTTTTTGGATCAAATTGCTCCTAAGATTCCGATTGGATCGTTTGTCCATCCAATGTTCCGGCAAATTTTGAATTTTCGTGCTCATAAGACTCATCAGATGCACCAGCCAAGAAACATCGTTCTTTGCTAGACTCAACACTTTCGAACTGACATAGCCTACCTTACTTCTTGTACATAAGCTTCCCATTTGGTTAACTCGCATAACATCATCAGTCTGGCTGCTTAGGTTGTCGCAATTTTCACTGTGGTGTGGCTCTTCCAAAGCTTTTTCTTCATATTCTGAGGCAGCTCTGAATCCTGCTCAGGTAACCTCTGCCCAATTTGGGCAAACGGTTCTTCTAGTTAAATAAAAAATTAGTTAACGTTCACGTAGAAGCCTGGTTCTTTCAGTAGTTGCATTTTTTTAGACGCTGTTTAGGGTAGTCCTATCGAAATCTGCACAAGTTTTGTAGGTTTCGATGGGGAACAAAAATTTGCCCAAATTGACCCATGGTTACCTGAGGTGTAACAAAATTTCTTCACAAAGATCCCTCCTATGGTAACCTTGACCAGTTTGGGCAAAAGGAGTTGGTGCGTGTAGGTTCACTAGTAAGCCACGCCAGCAACATTTGATCGAAGACAGCACGGGAGTAGATCACACGAGTGCAAGCCCTGACGACACAAATCAATTTGGCGCGAATGGCTCCTGCTCAGCTCGTGGTTTTCATTGAGAAACAGGCAGGAGAATGTATGACGACTTCTCCGTCAATGAAAAGAAATTGGAGCTAGAAAGGGCCTGCACCGTGTGCACCTGTGGTGAAAGGTCAAAGCATTTTATTGAGGACATGATGAATCTTGTACTTCTCTTTACCTAATTGAAATGTCTAGAAGTCTGGCTTAACCAAAAAAGGCTTGCTCCTTGTTGTGCGTGCACTTGTGGAGAAAGGCCAAAGCATTTTATTGAGGACATGAACTTTGAGACCAGACAACGCTGTGGAACCTGTCCACCATCAAAACAGAGCAAAACGAAGTTCATGTGCCAACTGTCTACGATGGGAAGCCCTTGTCCGCATTGATCACTTTCGAGTTTTCTGCACAGATTACTCACACCCCTGGAATACTAACCCCGGGTGAATTCCACCCAGACAGGAGTGGTGGCCACGTGGTCCCTAGGTGAAAATCACCCGACGTCAGGCGCGCAACCAAGGGGGGGGGGGCAGTTGGGGCATGTGCTCCCCCCGAAATTTTCAAAATATTGCATGGCAATTTTGACATTTGTAGAAACTTTCAAAGAATAAAGCAGAAATTTTTTATTCTGATCATTTTTAAGAAATCTTATTGGAATTTTTCTTTGTCCTTCTGGTAAATTATCTCCTTAAAAGATTTAGTCGTGAGACAGATTGTCTGATCGAAAATTTCGTAAATGATTGCCACAAATACGCCGGGAGTGTCAAAACTTGGTAGATAGTTTAAAATGTTGGTATTTTCTAAGGCATTTTTTATCTATTTGTTCGTGTACTATTTTTTTAGACAGGCCTCAATTTGCCCTCATGAAACTTTATGACATTAGGGTACTGTTGAACCGTGCAAATTGCTGAAACTTTCGAATTGATAAGAGAAATCTTGACATAACAGTTATATAAAACCGCTTGTTCTTCTGCGACCTTATTATTATTTTTGTTAGGGGCAAAGCGGATCACCATTATTAACGTAATACATTTCTTTAAAAAACGTTGTTTAGCTGCGTTTTCGGTTCGAAACCTGATAGTTTTTAACTAAATTTAGCGTGAGGACTGTTTCACGTTTTAGTGTCTTTCTGGGTTGATCCCGGTACCACGGCCTGGCAAAAAGGTTTAGTAAAGTGTCATGTGAGTGCTAGTCAATTGTTGAACGCACTTACCTACTAGACCACTTTGGCTCCAAATGTCGCTTTACGAAACCCTAACGTTTGCAACCAGTGAAAGCCCTGAAAGCTCATAGCCCTAAACTTGCTTCTAAAAACTTTCACACCACTCGTGGATGCCAGAAAAAGCCGTTTTTTCTCAAACACACCTGATCCGTTATGCGCCAAAGGCACAAGACACCTGATCCGTTTTGCCCGAAATGGCAGCATTCAAAGATCCCCTCACCCTTGACATAGGCTATCTTTCAAGTTTGGGATCTTCATTTGTGATAGAAATTCAAGCACATGCTAGAAGAATAGGGCTAGAACGAATTTGATAAAACAAGACGAAAATTAGGCAGGTTTATTACTGTAGTAGCCTATACATGTGTCACACTAAAGCCATGACTACACTAGTTGAGTACGGAACCAGATGTTTGTATGAGGATACTAATTTTTTCTCTGTCCTGATCGTTCGGTCTGCATCTTGATTAAAACTGAAATGTTCTCATTTTCGGAAATGTTGCGAAGAGAACTTTTATCTGCGTGTCAGGCTTATGCAGAATCACATGGAAATATTTTCAACTGCAGAGTGCAAAAAGCACAGTCACCCCATTCAGGCCCGTCGCCAGGATTTAGCAGCAGGGGGGGCCAAAAACCAGATGGAGGGGCCCAAAACCAGAAGGGGGGGCCACATTTTTAAAATACAGCATTGGATATATGCAGCAACCGGGAGGCCAAACGTGAAATGGGGGGGCACCAATTTCAAATGGGGGGGCCGGGCACCACTGGCCCCCCGCTGGCGACGACCCTGACCCCATTACTGACACATGGGTGGTAAAAATCTAAAATATGTTAACCACTACAAATATCTGGGAGCTGTACTGGATTCTGAGCTCTCAGATGACAAAGACATTCAGAGACAATTGCGATAAAAATATTGTGCAGCAAACAAGCTGCGTGCCTCTTTTTCCCGAGGTTCAAATGCAGTTAAAAATGTAGCCTACTTTTTCTATTCTTTTGTACGCCCATGTAAGCATCACAATTATGGTGGAATTTCAGAAAGTCATGCATGGAAAGATTGCGTGTGGCCTATAATTTTGGATGCAGAGCTCTATACAATCTGCCCTGGAGAGCGAGGAGAGCGATGTCACCCTGGAGAGCGATGTCACAATGCCTTCATACTTTACCTGGGTTTGACCAGTTCAGCAATTAGCGTGCCACTCTGCAGTAGTGTTGTACCAAGCGAACAAATAGTGTTAAGAATGCGTATGTAAATGCGTATATAAGAATGCGTATCCTTGACTGAAATCAAGGTTGATTAATGTGGCTGAAAATTGCAATGAAAATAGAAAAATTTGATGTCTCAACCTAATTTACTTTTATTGCAGACAGAACCGCAAGCTTGAAATGAGGTTCTGTTTAAACCTTAAAGCGACCACTAATGACGTCTACTAGCGGAATTTTTTGATTTTCTTTACTTTTTCGTTCATTTGTTGAGAGAACTTCCCACATTTTTGTTTGGAAGATTGCTTTTGTTCTTCATCAAATAAAAAATTTTCCAAAATCAACACGTTGTTTTTTTCTGATCGGATGAGCTTGAGAAGACTTGTTAAGTTGTACAAAAACCCGCGCGCGCGTCTAAACCTGTCAGTTAGTCCAGTATAAGCGAATAAACAAAATCTGCCCATTTTTGGCAAGGACAACAACGGTGTTTGTGCTTAGACGTTACCTGAGCAGGGTTAAATACTTGTCCAAAGCACTTTCCTCTTTCTCAACTTCAGCCTTTTCGCCGTAGTTTTAAATAAGGCTCTTTTGACTGCCACTCAATATTTGTCGCCTCACATCCCCTTTGACTCAAGGTAGTTGGCTTACTTAAAGAAAAATATTACATATTCTTAAACAGATAGTGAAAAATTCGACTGTTAATCTAAAATAAACCTCAGCACTATACCGGTCTAGCAATACATATACTTTACACGTGTAAAATGTTTACAGTGAAACCCGCTTAATAGAGCACCGATTAAGAGTGCAAACAGTTATTTGAACAAATTTAGAATATCCCAGAAAAAGTATAAAATTCCTTTCTCTTTTAACAGGAGATAAGTATGCAGTAGTGTAAAGTGATTGCAGATTTCGCAATATCTTTAAATCTACATTGTAATTTTTCAAAACAGACAAGTACTGCAGCCTCTAAAATTTCCACGAAAGTCATCCTAACTTTGCAATTTTTCAGATTTTTGTGACATTCAATTTTCAGGCTATCTCAAAACGTTCGTGACGCCAATCTGTGTGAGATTGATGGCAGGACCCTTTTTTCGGTAGTAATTCATGATGCAACTTTCAACACAAGAACTAAGAACATCATGAGGCTTACTTCACGTGAACAATACTATCACTTCTGTTACTTTGTAAATAGTTTAAGTGTTAGTGTTCACTAAATAAATTTCCTGTTACTTTTCAAGGAACCTTTATTTTTTACACCTGTATAATAGTCATGCAGTTGGCATAATCAAAACTCATTTTTTTCAAACGTTTTGCCAATCTTAGGTTATCTCGTCAGATCTCTGAAATGAAAATGAATAAGACTGACAACGCAGCCCACATTTGCGATTACGAGCTAAACTTAAACCTTCACAAGTGACCACTGAAACGGCAACAACTATCGAACCGTATTTTACACTTGATCTGCCAAACACAAAACGTTTTTATAAACAAAAATGAAAACAGCTTCAAAACAACCCTCTTTACTAACTAGGTGTTATTAAAAAAAGACAGGCTACACATTACAGAAAAACAATTAAAATCACATTACAAAAATGAATTGTGATGGGGGTTAAAAACCGCGCAGTTCACATTGATTTTCGTTGGCAACAGATCCCACGCACTGTGACCCCGAGCACCGGCGCTACACAAGCAGCAAGTTTGCGCAAGTTAGTAGGGGTAGCGCCGGCCCAGTTAGAAGCAACCGACCAAATCGGGTTAACACCAGCACTGCATGCAGGCTGCATGTATGACGGAAACCATGCATTTTTAACATTTACTGCTTTGGCAACGCACTACGTATGAAGCACAACGCATCGATTGTGGAGTCGTAGCAAAGAGTCCACATGCACTGAATGCTCTTTCTGCTTCCACAGAAGCGGGTTGGATGGTGAGCTTCATTGTGAGTTTGCAGATTTGCAGGGCGTTAAAAAGTCGTTAGTAACGTTACTTTTTTGTCCGGTTAACCGACAGAAATATATCCACATATCGGATAGCAAAAAAACTCTCGGTTACCCGGATAATACAACCCTACTGCTTAGTGGCAACAGGTCATAGAGTGATTGACTGGATAAGAGCTTTGGTCAATGCTCCTTTAGTGACATCATAGGAAACATATTGCTGTGAAGCCTAAAAAGCTTGACAGGCAGCAGACAATCAGCTATGTGAGCCTTTGATTTTTCCTGGTGTTTAGTTTCAAGATTTATATATTGAGCATCTTGATTGGGAGAATACCTCTTCAAATGTTTGCTCAAATTAGACACTGCTTTAGTTGCAGCTCGCATTAGTACTTGTTACAGATTTACACAATGTGCAACAGCGGTTAAGTGTCTTTCTGACAATTATCAAAATGCTGCAATTTCTGGAATATATTGTAATTACATAAAAACAATGCTTTTCGGGAAGTATAATTGAATAAACACACAACAAACTTGACTTTACCGCACCAAGCATTGACCTACCTGCCTTACTAAAAATGTAACTATACAATCTTTGCACACAGCACAGTCCCGTCGCCACGGGTAGGCTTAGATCCCCTAAACTAAGCTCCAGGCCCCTTAAATTTAAATATGAAACACTATAAGTCAGTGGAATTTTTGTCAAATATGAATGACAAGCCTCCCTGCTCAAACGTAAGGCCCCTCTATTCACGACGTTCTGAATCTGCACCTTCACCTTGCGTACAGCACGGTGAATACTGTACTTCTGCACCGCGGCGGGTTGAAATATTTGGATGTTGCAACCATTTGTTGGCTTACGTTAAACTGTTGCAGCCACAATGGTGCGTCGCCCTGAGACACCTAATGCGAGAGTCGAACCCACGACCCTCCGCGCAACAGCTTCGCCCACTCGACTACTATTGCTGCTACGAATTCAAAGTTATATGTGGCGAATCGCCACACCACACTACGTTAGTGTTTCAACAATGGCCACGGAAATCTTCAGCGGACGGTATCTCGCTCCATACAAATGTTATGTGGTTCTCTCATGGCAAGCATTCTGTATCCAACTGTCGAACCAATGCGTCATGTACGAGTATCGCATCAACGCCTCCTGAATGTTTCTTTTGACCTTCATCGCAAGCGGTCTTCGCTCTTTATCTATCAATCTCGCCAAGGTGTGTTCGGCCGGTCTGCGCAATATCAATCTATTTCATTAATCAGAATTGCAGCAGGACACATGGTGAGTGCAACCGTGGATTTGTTCATGTGAAACTGTTGCAAGCAAAGTAATTACAATGAATGGTCTCAATAGTCTTGGAACCGCTGTAAGCAATGTACAGGGTGTTTCACAATTGTTGAAACAAAGCGGCGGCTTCTAAAACCTTTATCGATGACCTTATTCATTTTTCTCTTTCCAGATTGTCATAGGGAAATAGTTAACCTTTCTATATATTAAACAAAAAATAGTCTAATGATGCCTTGGTCGATGGAGCAGAA
>Ga0210059_1000957_pt1 | contig 41200 bp, 25 predicted proteins | sample Ectturendosymbi2_FD_188042 | JGI IMG/M metagenome (GOLD analysis project Ga0210059, IMG submission 188042) | Ecteinascidia turbinata endosymbiont from Florida, USA - Sample 2 (SPAdes) (version 2) | ecosystem: Host-associated > Tunicates > Ascidians > Unclassified | place: Key West, Florida... | reverse complement strand
TGCTTGCGGTCTCGTAATGCAATACTGCAACGTGTTCTTTTAGTGCAGTTTGCCCGCCCTGGGAAACATTTGATCAGTTACGCTGTTGTGTTTGTTTCAGAGTTTCATTACTCGCTTGTTCAGCTCCATGATTGAGCGATGTCCTTAGCGAATTAAAGCCTGGCTTTCTGCAGATAGTGTTTAGTAGAATTCGCAGGCGAGTGCACGACACAGGTACTTGTATTTTTCGAGAGCATCTTTCGAGAAACAGGTACTTGTGTATATAGATCAACATCAGTTAATATTATTTTCAAAATCAGTAGATGCCCATTGGAACCGTAGATATATACTTTTTATTTTTCTCAGCCTTTTTTTCATAAGGAATTGTAGGGAAACATGCTCATATAACGAAATGCTGAAGGGGTACATGGTCGTAGAATGTTTGGGAATACTTGTCCTAAACCTAAACCTCGGCGACAGACTATAAATGAAAATGTTGGTTGCTTTGATTCCTAACATGATTCACTGATTTGCGTGGAAACAAGTGAAACGGAACGTTGGCAGAACGGTAAAATGGAGAGAACAGCAGCAAAAAATATTCGTTGTTAGATTATGAAGCTTTGCAAAAAACAAAAATTTTTGTCGAGCAGACTGCAGCGGCCCGGAATGAGGTCATCGCTAAAAAAATTGCTAGCGGACTGTTTCAAAACCCCTAGCGGATGGCCCGAAGACTGGACTGTTAGCGGCTCGTGCCATCTCTAGTTGAGAGGGATGGGAATTGATTATGAAAGGATAACACTAAACGCAGGGCCGGCTGGAGGGCCATGTTTCCAATTGAAAACATTAATTTTCGGCGAGCCAGGGAATTGCACAACAGAGTGGCGTGGCGGGCTGAAGAAAGGGGGGGGGGGCGACTAGCGGCAGAACAGGGCGGACCCACGTAAATGTGCAGTCCGTCGTCCCGTCCTAATGTGCAGCCTAACGGCACGCGCTGTTGTGCAGAGTAGCACACTGCCGTCCCGCCCTTAGTACAGTCTGCCGAAAATTCATGTTTGTCAATTGGAAACACGGCCCTCTAGCCCACCCGGCCCTCCGTTTAGTGTTATCCCATGGAAGAGCTTGTTTGGAGCTGCTCTTTCAATGGTCGTTGATGATTTCAATGATCGTAGCTCACATTTAGAATTATTGAAAACCTTCAAAACTGAAAAATTATTGAACAAAAACCTTCAAACTGAAATTAAAGCAATTTTCTGGTTGGCAAGACTAATTTTCAGAAATTCTCACAATGGTTTTGCTTTTAAGTGTACTTTTGTGAAACATTTTTTTAAATCAGATTTGCGTAAGTCAAATATACAGTGAATATATTGCTTAGTTAACCACGTCAATGGTGTATAAACCTATTGGCCATTCAAAGAAGAGACAAGCCAAATCACGGAAAATGGGAATTAATGCTGGTAAGTCAAGCTTCACACTGGCAGTAGAAAGCAACTCAGTAACTACTAAGGACTCAGTCATTGCATCCAGAGCTTTTTTTGGTGTTCATTAATCTTTTACTCACGTACTATGCTCAATGCTGTGCTATGGGTTATCTCTGCGGATTAACTTAAGCTCAAAAGGGAAAGGGGCACTATACTGTGATGTCTTTGAGCTGGTAATGGTACTGTATTCTTCTGGTTCTAAGTTCGCAGTCATTGAACGAAGCAGAACACACATGAAAACATAGGATTTGTAACAGCAATTGAGAAGCAATACAATCAAGATATCAAAAACACATCACCAAACCAATTTTCAAAAAATGAAGAATGACACAAAAATAGAAACAAAAAAGAAATTATGTACACAAACAAGCCAAAATGGAGTCACAAAGAAATGTAGCATATACATAGCAAAAAATTCATTGAATGAAGTGAAATATTATTTAATAGTTGATGACTACACGCACCATTATTGTAACATTGTTAACGTATAGAAAAAATCTGGAGAACACCAACATGGCAACAGGCATCAAAATCCTGATTACCTCTGACTTGTGACATACACTATACAGTACATTCACATCAGTCAAGATCAAGGGATGCCAGTGTGACCAACGTTTCAACCAATTTTCAACTTTCGCACACACACATCAGCATTGACTGTTCCAGCAAACCAATCAGTTACTTAGCTTATCTGGTTGTCAGTTTGGGATTTTAATATTCTGACTTAGCTTACCTGGTCACCAGTTTGGGATTTTTTAATGTATGCTATTTCAATATCAGAACATTTTTAAGAACCTTGTGTTTTAAGTGTAAAGTTTGGAATGATGTTGTTTCTTCGATGTAGGCAAGCATGCCCAATATTGAAAAACAGACGTTTTCCATTTTTGAAGGTTCACTTCTTGTGCTTACAACTAACTGAAAAGACTACGTAGAGAACGTAAACTTGATACAAACAAAATTAAAAGACTTCTACCAGATGTAATGATTGTTTTTTTATTAAAGTTTAAGTAGTAGCGTGGTCCAAACAATTTTTTAAATATCTGCTCCCTGTATGAATTATTGTGACACCTTCAGATATATGCTTACATGCAAAGTTTCAACAAAAAGTATTAATTTTTAGAGGTTGCTACCATGTATTGAAGTTTCTGCAAATTCAACTTCGAACAACTTGTGCATTGGTTGCATCACAGAAGCTGCCATATTGAAATACGGAAAAACAGTAATAGCTTCCTGGATGCAGTCTAGCTTGCTACATTGGGAAATGAGTCAATTGTACTTAACTAGCGTATCAGCACATTGACCAGAGAAATTTGAATCACGAGCTGAACTGAAAATGTTACACGGGTGCAACATTACCTGAAAAGGGTAAAAACATGTTTCCCTTTAACGCCTGCGCCGGTCACTGCAGTGGCATGTACTCTTTTGGCCATAACTCGCCAGCTCCTGCAGATGGAGTGTTCAAACCCTTTACAGATTCAGCAAGTCTTCTAGTTCCGATTAAAAAAAAAATGTTCAGTTTTGGGTTTGGGGCTCTCTTCGGGAGACGTCACAAGTGGGGTTGTTTTAGCATTTTTATGGCCTACTTTACCTGGCCCTAGGCGCCAATCCAATGAGCCAATATTTTGGCCCTAATTTTTTTTGGAAATTAGACTATCATCCAAGTCTTTAAAGTCCTTGGTTGGCTTTTTAGCATATCTGGAGCCAAAATTATGCCACAAAAACCAAAAAGTGGTCAAAATTTCTACCCCTACAAACTCTAACCTGGGGTGAATAACACCCAGTTTGTATATGGCTGTAACTCGCCGCCAGAATGAGCTAGACAGCTGTTCAAACCCTCTAAAGACTCGTGAAAACTTGTAGTTTAGACTGCAAAAAAATTTTTAGCTTGAGATCTCGTGTTTTTTGTTGATGTTTACATAATGAGAGGATTTTTATGCATATTTGTTTACATTTGGATGACGTCATCATCCCTGGGTAGGCAAACAATCTAGCCAATTTTGTTGGTCAAAGTTTTTTGGATTCTAGACTACATTACACATCTTTAGAGGGTTTGATGGACTTTCTAGCATTTCTGGTTCTAAGTTTTGGCAAAATAAGCAGAAATTAATTGAGGAAATCCCCTGAAATTACTCAGCATATTCCTCAATGTTTTGGGGTCTTCTGGCCATAACTTTGGCACCAGAAAGGCTAGGAAGTTGATCTAGGGCTCTAAAGATTCATATTCCAGCCTAGAATCACTCCAAACTTTGAGCCACAATTTCGGCTCATTGTCTGGGTGATGACATCATAAAAAAACAACCAAAAAAAGCAAAACCTACCTTCATTCTAACGACACCCACCGAAAACCCCAAACCCAAATCTCAAAAGTTTTTTTTTCAGTGCAAAGTGCAAGACTTCACGCGTCTTTTGAGGGTTCGAATAGCTCTCTATCATGTTCTCGCGGCGAGTTATCGGTATCTGCGCAAGCCGCCAGTGGGAGACTCATGCTTTTTCTGCAATTTTTTGATTTTGGAGTTAAATGGGGTTTTTGGGCCATAACCCTGGTTTCAGACATGCTAGAAGGTCATTCAAGGGCTCTATAGACACGGATAATAATCTAATTCCCAAAAAAATTTGAGCCAAAAAAATCATTGGATTGGCGTCCAAGGACAGCCAAAGTTGATCAAAAATTCAAAAACACCCCCACTTTGTGACCTCCCCACAGGAGAACCCCAAACCCAAATAAAAAAAAATTGTTTTAGTTGAAACTAGAAGACTTGCCGCATCCGTAGAGGGTTTGAACAGCTCTCTAGCTATAGCGGCTGGCGAGTTATGGCCAAAAAAGTGCCTTAAAGGTTTTTAATCAGGCAATGGATTGCAAACGGTGTTTTTCAACAAATCAAACAAATTTAGAGGGCTAATCAAATCTTTTGTTAAATCATCCTTTGTGATGACATTATGAAAACTGTTGTTCTGTTTGTTATGTCACAAACAATATTGTAGTGCATGTGTTGCAACTGTTGGGCTAGGCCACGGGGTCTACAGAAAATTCTATACTTTAATTGGGATCAATGTGCAGAAAAGTTTGAGTACCACTGAATTAGACAAATCAGAGCAAAATAACAGTAATTCCAATTGTGAAAAGCTTTTTTGTTCTCTACTTTTACTTGATGATCTAATTTCCAATTATACTAAAATTTCTAGTTTGTCCAACAGTTTTCAGTAAGTAGTGATACAAGAATGCATCTTATGAAAGGAAAGCATGATGGAAAGAGTGCTTCAAAAGTTATGGCCTAAAAAACTAATTAATTAATCACTATATAATTAATTATCAATTTTTGGCCATAACTTTCGAACCACAAATGCTAGATGGCTCATCAAAGGCTCTAAAGACTCATGCCTTGTTTCCGCTAAAAACGTATTTAAAAAATTGGCTCTTGTAGTTGGGCCCAAGGCTCCATTACCTGACCTAAAAATGCCTAAACCTACCCCACTTATGACATCACCCACAAAAAAACTGAAATCCAAATCCTTCTACTTTAAAAAAATCCCAACTAGAAGACTTGCCACATCTTTTGAGGTTTTGAGCAGCTCTCGAGCTCAATCAGTTGGCGAGTTATAGTTGCAAAGTGACAGTAAAAAAGTGGCTCATGAGTAGAGATAGACTGATGTATCAACCGGGCTGATATAATCGGCCGATATTTCGGTTTTGCCGATATATCAGTATCGACCAAAACGGCCCATTTTATCGGCGTCAGTAGGTGTTGGCAAAACGCTGAACATGTATTCCTCACGCATCCAGACAACTTGCTCAAGAAAGCACAACAAAGCAAGTCAAGACAGTTATCTTGCAGCAACGCTAGCAGGTGCGTTTTCATAAACAAACAGACAAGATGAATCATTGAGCATATGTTGACCGTCGCACTGAAGCAAAAGCATTATCTTTAATCAGGTTAAATAAAAATCATAGCAAAATATTGAAATTTCTACAATTTAAATTTTAACTCATAAATCCTGATTTTTGAAGTTTTCGAAAAAAGGTAAGGCATAGAATACATAATATTTTTGATAATGAAAACAAAATTTAAAGTTTGGAAATATCAGTTATCGGTATCAGCATCACCCACGATAATGCCATATTGGTCAATCTCTACTCATGAGGGTCTTAAACATAAATTCACCCTGCTGCTAAGGTGTTACTTGAACATGATTTGATTAAATCTTATTATATTTTGGGGTTTAGTTTAATTTCTAGTTTTAATGAATTCAGTAATTCTCCGATTTTGAAAATTGATTAGCTCTGATATTAATTATTATCTAATTTGGAAAAGCTAAAAAAATTCTAGTGGTCCAAGAGTGGTGAAAAGAGCAACAGCAGCTCTGCTTATACTCACAACTCTTAGTACAAGGTACATATGCTGCAAGCAAGCTACTTCCTAAGGATGACCAATGGCCAATGCTGAGCATGCAATTGAAGTCTACAATGATTTTGAATAAAATAATAGATTAATGGATTTCTTAGCTAATATGTGTCAAGGTTGAGGTTACTGTTGTAGGAAAGACTGAATCTATTCTGAAGATGAAAGCAAAACTCAACTCTAGGTTTCAAAATAATAAATATCTCAACCTTGCAAAAAAGTTAAACTGCCCAAGTATTTAATAAAGGCAATTATTAAGTAATGACACATGTTTACAGACTAGACCCCAACCCATTTTTTCTGATGAAAACTTGTGCATTTCTTTCAATGACATTTTATAAACTATGCTCAGCTAACTTTATTTGAAACAACAGTGTCTCAGAACAAGCTTGCAATGAAAAGCTTATTAAAGTAATTAAAGTAGCAAATGATAGTTGACTATATGCAGGGTTCCCACGCAGTGTTGAAAATGTTGAAAAAGTATTGAATTGTGAAATTGGTTTTCAAGATCTAGAAAAAGTATTGAATTTGGGCAAAATGTACGTAAAGTATTGAAAAAGTATGGAAATATCCAAATTCAGCCGTTTGGTTATTCAGATTTTGTGCTTTGCCGTTGATGACAGTTTTACCAATGTTTTTACTTTGTGTTCCATGAATAAAATTTTGTAAAAATAAGATAATTGATGGTATTCAAGTTCTTTCATTAGTATTGAAAAGGGTTTGAAAATGTATGGAAAATGTTTTTTTGAAAATGTGCAGGAACCCTGTATGTGGGAGCAGATATAACACTATCTTACACAAATCACTATAAATGAATTGTCAAGTGAATGAACCAAGCTGTTTAATGAAGTATATCACTCATACAAGAAGTAAATTTAGTGTGACAAGAAAAGCAAGATAAGAGATTGTGGATAATCTTGTATTCCTGTAAAAATGTAGAATATAGATAAACTAAACACTTTAGCTCTTTTTTGGTTAATATTTGGATGCCAGCAAAAGCAAACTAAAGCCTAAGTTTTGCTTCTTTCCATGGTGGTTGACGTGAATTCTCTTTCAGTTTTATAAGCACATCTATTGTACAGATGAAACCAACCACTGATTGACTTAAATTTCTGTAAGCTATATGTTTATTCTCAATATATTTATGTTCACACTAGAGTTGATGTATTTTGCAAGCTTTTTATTGCCTTTAAATAAGATATGTAATTATTCGCACTTGTTATTTAGATGTTGGTTCTTCACCACATTTATAAACACTTCCTGTATTTTACGCAGCTCATTTAAAGTTAGACAGTTAGGTCAAGTTGTGCACCCACATTAGAGGGTTTTCTAAATGAAGTTTTGCACACTCCCTACTTTCTGGGATATTTTTAGTTTATTAACCCTTACTTCCCTAACAGCTTTTGTCTCAAAATTACTTACAAACTGGTATTGCATCATTGTTTTTGTCTACAGAAGATAAATTTGTGTGCTTAAGGCTCAATGCAGCATAATACAAAGACTACAAATATGATGCAACACATGTGCACTGGCTTATTAGCTTGGTATGATTGAGCTACAATTTGAGAAGAAAAGCTATTGATCAACTAAATAGTTTCACAATTTTTATAAAGGATACAATTTGAATGGGTGTTTTTGCTCATGGGTGAAACTTTTGCCATTGTATATTATATATCTTCACTTTGTTATCTTCAATTTTGGTATATTATAGTTAATCCTTGAGCTGATGAATGTCAATGACCTTATTTCTAAATAAAGGAAATAATCACCAGTGAAACATACTTTTGTAGTTCGTGAGCAATTTTCAGTTTGTTTGGTCTGAATCAGTGGTACTCAATGTTGATTCTGTATTCCTACCTAACAAATACCGAACAGTTTTGTTTTGCCAAACATAAACCACAATAAAAGATAAGTTTCAAGCTGAGCTTTACAAAACAATTGAGTTGTATTGCAAAGTAACTAGTTTATCAACAGCTCAGCCACACAAGACCTCTGAACTGTGTTTCAGCATTTTGCACTTATAGATCTGTGCTTTGTGTACTGTTTTTGCACTACAACAATTACAGGCTGTAGCTTTGCAGCTGGTTGTTTGAGGAATCTCCTGCCTGATTCTGCTCCCATCTTCTTGCAATGATTCAAGCTTGCACTCATCATTCAGCAATAATTGTAAAGCCACAGCAGTGACCCACACCAAGCGAATCAATCGCAATTTATTGCGTGAGGATGTGCAGGACTGAAGATGTGTAACACACGAAACTAGTTTCCTTACGCAATAAATTGCGATTGAATCGCTTGGTGTGGGTCACTGCTGTGGTTTTACAATTATTGCTGTTTTTGCACTATTAACAATTTTGGAGCTGGGCAAGTTTGCTTTAAAAAAAAGGTATAAGTTGCCCACATTGGCCAAGTTTTTGCAACTTCATAACTCACCAATCAATTGTGCTAGAGAGCTGTTCAAACCCTCACAAAACTCGGCGAGTCTTCTAGTTTACAATGAAAAAAAATTTTTAGGTTGTTTGTGAGTGATGTCATAAGTGGGGTAGGTTTTTGGCCATTTTGGCTCATGTTACCTGGCGCAAGGCCCAACTGCTAGATGAAAGTATTTTGCTCAAGTTTTTATTACCAGGCTGAAATCTTAGTCTTTTAAGCTTTTGTTTGTTTTTTTTAGCATTTCTGGTTGAAAAATTATGACCAAAAACATAACATTGGTAATTTTATCAAAAATTGAGAATTTTACAATAATTGGGAATGTTGCCCTAATTATAGAACCAAAAACACTAGAAAGCTAATCAAAGGATCAAAAGACTCAGATTTTAGCCTAGTTTCCAACAAAAACTTAACACATTGAGAACCGGTCTACGATATATTCGTATTTCAATTTCGGCCTAAAAAATAACAGTTTTCGGTTGCCTTACCAACGCCCTAGCTCCTCCGCCGATTGTGCTAGAGAGCTGTTCAAGGGCTCAAACGGATCGGCCCGTCTAGTAGATTGCACTCGAAAAAAATTTTTTGGTTGGGGGGTGCGGATTTTTTGTGACTGATGTCATAAGTGAAGTAGTTTTAGGGTCATTTTGGCTCATGTTGCCTGGCCTAGGGCCCAACTGCTAGGCCAAAGTGTTTCGCTGAAGTTTTCATTGGAAACTAGGCTCGAGTCCGAGTTTTTTGAGCGTTTGATCGACTTTGTAGCGTTTCTGGTTCGAAACTAAAACAAATTAATTAATTATCTAATTAGCTAATTAGTCAAATATTTTTACAAACTTACATCACAACTTTTGAACCCGAAACCCCAGCAGGTGCTGCAAAGTATCGAAAGACTCAGATTGTAGCCTAGTTTCCAGTAAAAACTTCAGCGAAATACTACCACCTAACGGTTGGTGCCCAGGGCCAGGCAAAGTGGGCTAAGGAGGCCTAAAAGTCCTCCACTTACGACGTCACTCACAAAAAAGCCGCACCCCCAAGCAAAAAAAGTTTCTTCGTGTGCAGACTAGAAGACTTGCCGCATCTTTTGAGACTTTTACCGGGTCTGTAGAGCATACCGGACCGGAGAAATTCCTGCGCAAAGCCGCGTGCGTTTAAGCGTTTTTTTTCCGAAAATCCCTGAATCCTAGCGGACGCCATAGAGTTAAGCAAAATACTTCCATCTACTGGTTGGACCCAGAGCCAGGTAACCTGAACCAAAATGACCAAAAACCTACCCCACTTATGACATCACCTACAAAAAACCTGAAACCCAAATCCCCCAATTTTTTTTCAGTGCACACTAGAAAACTGACAGTCTTTTGAGAGTTTGGATAGCTCTCTATAGCACAATCAACTGGTGAGTTATGGAGTTGCAAAGTGGTGTGAAATTAGCAGCTCAATGTGTGATTTTGAAGCACGCGCTGCAAACGTGTTGAGGATAAAAAATCTACTACTACTTTGACAAAGTTTAGAGTTGGACTTATTTTTGTTCTACAGAAAAAAATGTCAGTAAAAATTAAATGAATATTGCATGTATTTACCACAAAACAATGTCATGCCGACCAGATGATATCAAGTTTCTTACATTTATTTAACTCAAACTTGACTGAGAACTTTTGCAGAGGTACTGTTGTCCAGTCTCCACAATGTAAATCTTAACAAAGCACACTAACAAGTCTTCATTCTCCGTCTCTCTATAATCTCAGTGTTGCTGCAGTGGAATATGCAATTGTCTGTCATTATAACTCATACCTTAGGAAAATCTAGAAATGCAGCCAAGTGTGCAATCTACAGGGTTACCACATGCTAGCTAGAAAAAGAAGAAAGATTAGAAATGCTGGAAACATCAAATCCTGCATAAGAAAGAGAAAATCTTAATGTTCATCTTTTTCCTCCCCACTTCCTCCTTGGGCAAACTTCTGGTTGAAAATCACTGTTGTGGATGAACAACAGGCAAGAAATCTAGTTCCAGTAAAATGACTCGATTAAGATAAAAGAGACAAGTGATTTTTAGCTAATTCAGGTGATGCTTGATATGTCTTAACAACAAAGTCCTAAATCAAGAAACCTGCAGGATACTTTACTTCATCACGTTTTCATGTTGTTTGCAGTGTTGGAGGCTTTCATATCTTTTCATGAATTTGTCTTTTTTTGCAGAAAAAACTACATCCAGAAAACGAGCACTTAAACCCAGTAGTGCTATTGCCACAGTCGATAATCCTCATAAAAAAGCTAGACTGGATGGTAAGAAAAATTGATTTATATGGTTAAATATATTGGTCCTGTAGCCAGGTGATCAACTTCCTGTTTCAATTTGCAAGTGTTTTATTACATTGGTGAAGCATGTAAATATGTAAACTCCTCAAGACTGATTGAATATGAGAAAATGCTGTATGACATCCAACAGTAGTTGAGTTGCAATGTTTTCAACTGATGCATATGACAAATATCTCACTCTCATGGAAGTCGTTGTTTTGTTGCAGAATATGCCATTGAAAATGATCCCTGTGGTCTTCTGTTAACTCTTGGCCAAGGAGATGTTGGCCAGCTGGGTTTAGGAGAAGACGTTTTATCGAAGAAAAAGCCTGCCATTGTCACTATGCTATCTGATAAACCCATGAGGAAAATAACTGCAGGGGGCATGCATACAATTTGTTTGACTAAGGAAAATGAGGTATGTTTTCAAAATAAGCAATAAAACACTGTAACTTGTGCTGGAGCATCCAGTGAAGCAATTCTTTTTACAGTGGTATAATAAAAGCCTGAAATTGTGGAAAAAAAGTTGGGTCATGTGTTTTTATGATTATGGCAAAGTTTTGCAAAAAGTTGTTTTTTTGGCTAATCCAGGCCTGTACAACTCAGAAAGCTCGAAGGGCCAAATTATCAACATAAATTTCCAGCGGGCCGCAAGCGGCCATTTCATTTTGTTGTAGAGATTTCATTGTAGTATAGAAGAAATTATAGAACAGTGGTTCTCAAAGTTTTTTCCATATTCCCCCCTTACAAACCCAAACATGTTCGATTCCACCCCAAGAAAAATCACTAAAAAGATGTTTGCAAAAATTTCACACTACCTGGATATGGTTCCAGGTATCTTTTGAAGATTTATCTCAGGGATAAAATTAAATTGTTTATTGAATATATGATTGTGAACCATTGTCTATTGAATATACGATTGTGAACCCAACAGACTATTATAACATCAGTCACTGCAGCTAAACCAGCTTGCTCATGCGTACTGTAGACATTCCCATCTAAACCAATCTCGTTGTGATGTTTTTATGCGTTGAACAAACGAACAATAAGAACCTAAGGGTTTTTTATCCGCAACTTTTCCTCCCCAATTCTTCCCTGGAAAAAATTTCCTCCCAGGAATGAAAAATTCCTCCCTTAGTGAGCCGAGTGTCACCCGTTTGAGAACCACTGCTATGGAACGACAATTACTATTCGAGGTCGAGCTTTTACAGCACTTTCCACAACTGAGAAAGTGCGGTCCGTGGGCCGTATGTTGTGCAGGCCTGGGCTAATCATGCTGAAGATCACACTGTAATTGCCCTCAGCCACCAGAATTGCTTCTGCTAGTTTTTCTGATCGCCTTCATCTTAAAGAGTTAGTTCAGACCGTTCGACCATCATAAACAGTTTATGTGCTGACTCTTTCAACCATATTTGCATTCATAACTTCGTGGAATATTAGGTTTACAGCTTTGGTTGTAATGATGAATCTGCTCTTGGAAGAGAGACATCCGATGACTGTTCAGAATATGAACCTGCAGTCGTTGGTAGGTTTGTTAACTGATTTGTTTTGTTGGTGTGTGCGCTGTGCAGATGGTTCGTTTTAATTGCTCATTTCAGAACAAAATATAATGTTGATATTCAGCCCGGTGCGGCTTGTATCGTGCACTGACTGTGAAACCATTTGTGAGTTTTCCTTTTTTTCAAATTGTGTAGCGTCTAGTAAGAAACATATGTAGCTATAGTTTTGACATTTCATAGCTATGCACAGTAATTGCACTCTTTTTTTAAACTCAGTATAGTTATTATAAAATAGCTATCGAGTTAAGCTTAGTAATAACTGCATTTACAAGATTTGATCATTCATAGCTAAGAAACAGAATATGTGTTGCAGTGGTCAAGCACGTGCCAACAAAACTGCTAGTGCCATTCCGAGGACTGAGCAACGGTGCGCGCGGCTTATGCAGTCACGTGCGCGACGTTAGCGGATAGGTGCAAGGATAAGAAGCTTCACACCAGAGGTGGCCATGGATCCGGAGTGCCGGAGTGGACTCCGGCATGATCCTGCGTTTTTTTCGAACCCGCAGCCGGAGTCAAAATTTCGTGAAAAACCCTGACCCGGATCGGAGTCACTTCAATTTCGGCAGTAGCAGGAGTCTGTGTGATCATTTCTTAAGAAAAAACATGGGTAAATTTCTGTTGGATCGCCGGGAGCCGGATTCCCAAATTAAAAAAATTTCCACATCCGGATTCAAAAATTTTGGCACAGGAGCGGAGTCGGAGTCTGAAAAAATGACTCCGGCCACCTCTGGTTCACACGCAATGCTGTCAGTGACTTACCAGCAATGCAGCATTCAATACGAAAATAGCCGCGCGGTCCAATGTATTATGCTTCTATTATATCCACGGAATCGCGTTTGAAGGTACTACTAACCGCCTGTAAAAATTCGTTAACAAGAAAGATTACCTCTATTTGCAATGCGATATCAGGCACTGCTATTAAAATTTTTATGATAACTTAAAAGTTTCGTATGCAGCTTTTGATGGAGATCTGTTAATACTAATATCAAATGTACTTAGGGTAACTTCTGTAACTCGTCTGTGTCATATCTATGCAGTGGGCCCTTTTAAGACGTTAAAAGTTGTCCAAGTAACTGCTGGAGATAGCCATACTGCAACATTGCTCGACAATGGACAGGTGTACGCTTGGGGATGCTTTCGGGTACGTCTGCTTATTTTAGCTCTATTATATAGGGTGCAAGATTAATGATTTTTTTCTAGGTTCTATCTAATTTTAGTAGGTTGTCATCCTCTAACCTGGTGTTAATGTTTTCTCAGTCATTAGTGGTCTTTCTTATACAATAATTATTAGCTGGGTCAATCGTTTTTGTAGTCTGTTGTTAGGGGCATTGCTTGTCGCTGTTTAGTGTTCCTTTTTTGTTATTTGATTTTGGGTAGAGCTCGACCGATACCGATGTTTTTCATGTCCATAACCAATGCCGATACCCATATTTTTGCATTACTCAAACTAGAGCTGAAAAGCATTACAGTGCATTTTTTCTTCAGTCCACATAAGCAAAAAAATAATAACACAAGTTGCAATTATGAAAGAGCAGATTGTGATTGTGAAACAAGCAGTGTCTATTTTGCCTTGTGAGGCAAGGCAATAGGATGGTTTCATCAGTCGTGCCCACTGCAATAGGCCTACTCCCTGTGTAGATATCTGTGCCTGCGCGTAGATGTCACGAGTGAGTAAAAAACAATGCGCGACGCATTACAACCACCACTTCACTGCGATGAAGAACCGTACAGCATCGAATTCCGCGCAAACCTGGGTCACTGCTCGCTGTGACGGAGGCACGTTTTTGGTGTACGCAGAACCAGGGAGGATTTGGCTGAACGCAAGACTGCCTGGCCTAGAGAGACTATGATAAAACACTCAACTAACACAACAACACGTAACCTGGTTTGTTCGCAGACAATCATCTGCTTACCGCACCAAAACCTGCGAGCAAATGTTACGGCATAGAGCCTTTTGTCGGGACAAGTGCACTACGGTCTGATTATTATGCATGAAGGCTCTGTGCCCTAGGGACAGGACAGAGAATTTGCGTTAATCAGTCAGGTCAGAGACAAGGTAGCAACTTGGATTTCCGAACACTCCGTGCAGAGCAACAGCGTAACACTTTTATGAGCAAATATGCCGATACGATTCATTGGCGACATCGTCATATCGGCATGCCGATACATCGGTCGAGCTCTAATTTTGGGTTATTGCTTTCATGTTGTTAACCTTCACGGTAGCAGATAAAAAGTCAAGTGTCACTCTGACAACGTGCAGATTTTCTTTTTATAGGACAGCCATGGAAAGTTAGGTCTTTTGAAGGAGTATACGGACTGTCAATTCCCTACCCGCGTGCCGACGGTGAATCAACTTGTGGTGAACATTGCATCAGGAGTTCATCACATTGTCATGGTATTTTTAGACGGCCAAGTATGTGTTGTTGTGTTAAATATGTATGGTCTCAATTACTATTTTGCAATTCCTGGTGTTCTTAAACATTACAATGAATTTTGTGTTGGCATTTTCTTCAGGGAACTTATTTTCGTCGAGGATCCTGATTTTCAGTTATGATATTAAGGTTTCAATTGCGGATTACGCAAATTTTTGAATAAGGCGTTTCTTTGCGTTTGGAATACAAGAAATTATTCAGTCATAAATTCGAATGTTTCGTGAATGGTTTCTCGAACTCCTTGCCTATTCTCTCAGAAATTCAACTATTTAGAATTCTCTGTATGGCATTTACAAGTGCAATAGTGTGTTTCACTCGGTAAAGAAACCTAAAAGTGTTCCTTCATTCTTAAAAATCAGGCTATTTCTTTCTTGGTGATTGATTTTTTGTGATGTGTAAGTTGGTAGACCTTCGGTACGCAGCTTATTCAAAATCTTACGTTTTCGTCTGACAGTTTAGGAAAATGGGAGCGGGGTTATGTCCAGGTAAAACCAACCATCGCACCTGCAGCATGCGACTGGTGTTTTTATTGTATTTGATTCTGAAAAATCTTGTCTTAGTAATTGTTTCAAGCAAAATATGCGGAGTTCCCAAGATGTTCACCCATTTATTCGACTGTGGTCAGAATTTTAACTTCCCATATTTGGGACACAGAATGATGTGTAGGTAATTTAAAGTTGAGTTCGACCGATATGGCTTTTTTGGGGCCGATACCGATGTATTGACCATTCATGGATCGATAACCAATATCCGATATTTCCAAAATTTTTAAATCTTGTTTTCTGCTTCATCATCAAAATTTTAATGGATTCTATGCCTTACGTTTTTTTGAAAATCTTCAAAAATCAGGATTTATGAGCTAAAATTTTTCAAATAGCAACAATTTCAATATTTTGATATGATTTTTATAACTTGTTAGCATAGCATTCAATGTCTGCTATAAATAAACACAGTTTCATAAATAAAAACAGAACGTTAAAAATAACAAAGCAATAAGAAAAGAGCACTGAATGAAAGAGAACTGCTTACAGTGCTTAGAACAAAAAAGTAAAAACAATGCTTGAAAGTTGAAAGATAGTGGACAATGAAAAGGAAGAAGGAAGTACAAAACGGAGCATCAAGTTAATGAGGTTAAAGTATGTACAATACCGCATTCAATTAACCATTGCCAAAAATGAAAATTTTTCCAAAACACCCGTAACGTTTTTGCAAGATAACTGTCTTGACTTGCTTCGTTGTGCGTTCTTGCGCAAGTTGCCTGGATGCGTGCGAAATACAACAGCGTTTTGTCAACACCTACTGAGGCTGATAAAATCGGCCGTTTTGGCCGATACCGATATTTCGGTAAAACCCAAATATCGACCGATATATCGTTCTATCTGTAATTTTAAAGTGCCACGCAATTATGGGTCTTTAAAATTTTTAAGCTCTCCCGGATAGTTTTCACTTTTCACATCTAGCTTTGACTTTTTAACTTCTAAAGTAAAGCTCATTATGCTTTTATCCAAAGCATAGACGATACTTCTAGGCACAAACGCAGGATTTTGAAAAACGTTTCTTCTGGCAACGTGCAGGAAAATTTTTGTCAAAACAATGACGCTTTGGTGTTGAATTGAAACATATTTGTGCCATTAACAGGTTTTGTATAACCTAGTTGTTTAGACCATGTTTTGTATAACCTAATTTTTTTTCCGGTTATATAGACCGAAATTTTTTTAAATGACCGAAAAATATTAAGTCAATTCGATCATAATGTCCCAAAATAGAGACTAGTGAATACTATTGCGGTGAGTTTTAATACAACTATGGGACAAATGACCCAAATATCGCAGCGAAAGAAAGTGTACAACCGACATGGTTTTCAAGATATTGAGCTTTCCGGTATATGAAACATTAGTGAAAAACGTGCAGTTCATCACAAAGCAAGTGCAAATCAGTTTGTTGCTAACTAGAACGTTTATTGACTGAAAAGCTTTTTGTAGCGGTTACCACACTTCTTGTGGGTGTTTGCATGGCGATTTTAACAGTTTATCTGTTTGTGCGTTTTTTGTTTGTTTTATTTCCTGCAGTGAATGACAACTGGTGTGTGCACTCTGATTCGCGTAAACAAAAGACAGACTTATTCTTGATTAGTGTGAGGTGTAAAACCTTAATGCAGTTTTAAGCCCTTCAACGCAACAAATTATGAACTTCTGATCGACATGACATTATCATCAAATCGACTGTTTGTGAAGGTCTATACAATGGGCAATGCTGAGCAAGGACAATTGGGTCGAGTTGCGAGATATTTCAGCGATCGTGGCGGCAGGCGGAGAGGAGGTGGGTGATGAAGTGGTTGTCGGTTTGTGCTAAACCTGAATTTGCTTTAGCAGATTTTCTTGGCGTAACAGGAACTGCTTAACTGTAGTTTTTCCTGGGGTTATTTCCTCTATCCATTTCTGCAACTGCCCAAATAAATCTAGCGAAGAACCAGCAACGAATCATCGAAAGATCCTTTGTCGATAATATTGCTTAGCTGCTGTTGTAATCATTTATAATATCGCTCATGATGGTATTGTTGCGATCGGAAAGCCCGAATGGCATGTGCGCAAAGCTTCACACTATGGCAGCAAGCAATAGTAGAGATCATGCGCCGCAATCACTCTGTTATTGCTTGTTCGTGCCATATATATCTGGGTGTTATTCTTCGCGCACATCCCATTCGTGGTGAATCGCACATTAAACGCAACGCCAACAGAGAGGTTGCATTAGTAGGCTATTAATCTGAAGATTTCGTGTTGAAAACCTGAGATGATCTCCGTGTTGATTGTAACTATCCTTAATTTATAACTTTTTCTCACCTTTTGTTCTGTTCCTTTGTTCAGGACGACGTTCATCATTGAATAGCAGCCAGAGATCGAGAGGTCTGAGCCACAGATAAGTTAAACTAGTTTGAGTTGTTAGTATTTCATTCGTGGGCAGCTAGTATGGACGACTAAGATAAGCCAAGTTAAAGTAGTTTGAGTTGTTAGTATTACATTCGTGGGCAGCTATTGTGGACAGCGACTAAGATAAGCCAAGTAGTTACTGTTTATCAAAAGAATTTCAGCTATTCGTAGCATAGTGTTGTAAGATTTGAGGCTTAGTGGATTTGAGGCAAAAGGCGAACGTTTATCGCTCGGTGCATCCAAGAGTTCCATGGAACCTTTCGTGAAACATGAAAGAGTTTCAAAACTCTTGTTTCATGGAAATAAACGATTCTGCTCCTGCCGACCGCTTGGTCGCTATTTGAGTCAGATATCAGAAGAGAAGAAACTTGCGTTAAGGATCACAATTATTCTTTGTTACATCATCCTATTAGAAAAAAATTGGAGTTTGAATCCGCAAGTGCAATAGTAGTGCCTGTCTGTCTCTTCGGGTGCAATAAAGCGGAGTATATTTAAAAAACCATCCGTAGAGAATTTTAACCATAATTTGGTCATTCAATGTAAGTTTTCTTTTCGTAAATACGTGGTTTCTGTAGTTGGTAAAGAGTTATTTAGGAATTTGTGCTAGGAAGACTGCTGCGCGTTGCGCAGTGAAGTGCTGTTTGTGCACTCTATTGTTACTGAGTTCGTGACCACATCCACTGACCTAAGGATTATGTCGTGCACAGGCATTAGAGTCGCAAACGTTCTTTTGATTATACAGGTTGAGTTTATGAATGGTGTACCGTTTAATACAGGGATCTCCAAATACGGCCCGCGAAGCCGTTTTGTCAATAATAAAAAAGCAATATATTTACGTAAAACTTCTGGATTTGGTAGAATGTAACATATCCCGAAACAATTACATCACGTAAGATATCCGGCCCCCAAACCGTTGGTTTATAGCTTACGTGACCATCTGTCTGCAGGGTCACGTAAATTTGGAGACCCCTGGTTTAATGTAATGTGTTACTGCCCAGGGTTGCGGAATCGGAGGTAAAATATGCGACTCTAACCTTTCAAAATTTCTAACTCCATCTTTCCAAAATTTCCGACTCCGACCTTTCCAAATTTCTGACTTCTTAACATAAAGGGAATGAAATTTGACTGTTAAAATCAATGGAAATCGTGGTGCACAGCAAGAAATCTGTTTCAACAAAAGTTTGAAAAGAAATTGTACCATTTCAACAGGAATTCCTAATTTATGAGTGTGATGCAAAAACGACCCAATTGACCTTCTGGAGTCGGACAAAAAATCCTACTCCCGATTCCCAGTGTTGTTAGGAATCCGACTCCCAGTGTTATTAGGAATCCGACTCCACCCAAAAAACCGACTCCACAACCCTGGTACTGCCTAAAATATTATTTTGTTTCTTTCGTATACATCACACTGCTAATGACCTTCGTATGCATTGCGTGGATCGTCAAATGTGAGATCGAGTGGAAATTAATGCTTTTTTAATTAATTAAACGGAACTCACGCTTTTCTGGATGAACTGATTTTGTATTTGCAGCCGTTACGAACATGTTGCTTAGCCCGAGGAGGGTTTACGTTCCACGAAATAAAGGTCGAAATTCGAAAGTGATTCGTGCGTTTTGCGGTTCATATTCAACTTGGCTGCTCACTGACACTGGATCTGTGTATGGCTTCGGTTTAAACAATTTTAATCAGCTTGGTAAGTTAGTTATTTTTATTAGGTTTTATCATTTTTGACTTACCTATTTTATCTTTCAAATTAAGTGGTATGTCCATGCCAAACTAACTTACCCTGGACACTGTATGAAATGCAAACTTCATGTGTGTGTAGCCTCCAAAGTGGGAATGTGGACTTAGTGAACTGAAAAGTCATGGCATTTTCTTTACGCGGCTGTGCGATAAAATATGGTTTTGATCTCCACCACAAGTGCAACAGAAGGAGTTAGCTCTCGTTGCGTGCGAACCGCTATTGGTGAAAATCAATCAAATTATTGCGAATCACATAAAACCGTTGTTTGTTTCAACAAGGGCCTTCTGCTTGAAACGCTTGGGATACGTTCAGCTGTTTGGAATTCTTAACAACATTTCTCACGCTCACTTCTCGGGGGGAGCGGTTCGTGGGAGCAGCAGCCCTAAGAGGTCTCGAAATACCTCACGGTTTTCAACAACCTCTGATCGTTCTGCTGGCTCCACACAAAAGAGGACCAAGCAAAGTCGGAGATGTAATCGCACCGCCTTGTCCTTAAACGACGTCTGGGTCGTTTTCCCTTGGGCGCAGATTTGTAAACCGACATAATTTTGAAGCCCAATTTGGGCCCGAAAGCAAAATTTACCGAGTGAGTCAAGATATGCGCAACTGCGGGTGATTGTGCGGCGTGGCTAACTAATTTTGACTGAATAATTCGTAACTAATAATTTTTTTATTGAAGAATTATTCAACTCGATTGGTTCAACAGTAACTGCCGACAAATGTCTCTGTCGTTGAGAAAAAACTTCATATGCAGGACCGAAATGGGCCCTAACACTTTGACAAACTTAAGCACGAACGACTTACAACTCTGCTTGGGATAGCCAGGTTTTTTAAGGTGTTTTAGGGACCCGATTGGGGTCCCTGGAATCAGAGAAATCGGGCCCCTAAAGATCCATATCGGGTACCTAACATTTTCCTTAAAAAACCTGGTATAGCCTATAGAAGTCGCCTCGCCAATCGTGGTGCATTCTGGTCACGTGGTCAAACCAGTGTAGCTGGGATCTGGCTGGACATTCAAGGCTTTACAAATTTCACACCTGCGCACTTTGTCACGAAGTGACCGACACCGTGAACTCTTCGCAAACATCCCATCTCTGCCGCTTGTATTTGGAACAGCACTCTTTTAGTCCTTACCCAAGATTCATGACCGTAGGTGAGCATCGGAGCAAAGACCGATTTGAAAACTGACAGCTTTGCGGTGTTGAAAAGCTCCCGTTTTGTGACCACACAGTGATAAAGCTCATGCAGAAATGCGTTTGTTTTTACCAGTCCGTGCATCAACCTCCGTATTCTGATTTACGTCATTCACAAATACCACCCCAAGGTACCGCAACTTCTCCACCCGACGCTGGGCTTTATTTTCGCTGAGACATTTCGGTCATTTGTCTCGCAGTTGTATTAGAATTCACTGTAACAGTGTTCATTAGCCAATATTTTCAGACATTCTGACCGAAATGACTTAATTTTTTTCGGTCATTTCAAAAGCATTTCGGTCTATGGCCGAAAAATGACAGAAAAAAAAACCAGACCCGATGTAGTGTATTGCCGCTTACTTGAATCGTACACTTGCTTGGATTGCTGGAGAGGCATAATACCTCGGTCCTTTTAGAGCTTATTTCATTTCCGCTTGATCGCACGCAGCAGTAAACTAATTTAAGCCAGGACTGTAGCAGAACCTATTGGGAAGATGCAACAGGCACCAAGTCGACCGCTAAGAGCAAATAGCTTATCTTGCGACTTCTAAAAGCAACACCTTTGTCGACTCAGCTATATCTATCTATCCAGCGGATCATATTATAAACTATGACGTGTAGTGATAGCACCCACCTTTGTGGACTCACACCGCCAAAAAGTTTTGAACGACTTGACGGACAGTAAGAGGCGGCCGCGAAGACCGCACTCCCGTGGAACTCCCCGAAGTTTACTCGTAGCGACCCTATCGTATGAGTTTTGGAGGTCGGTAAAACAAGCGTAACTATCTCTCAAGATTTCTAGAAAATTCGCCGAAGAGTGAAAATTTGGTCGGTATTACTGCGGCCAGGAAAACTGCAATGGGTATCCTCCAGTTTAGGTCGTCCATTTTCCTCGCGTTTTTTTTTCAAGGCCTTTGACATACGAGGTCAGCTTAGGAAGGAAATGGTGGTTAGTGCATTCCCTCCTGTCTCCCCTCTTGTGTATTGGAGTGATCAACCCAGTTTGCCAATCCTTCGGTCAGCTGCTAGAACGCCAGGCCATTTGATACACACGAGATTAGCCAAAATTGCTTTATTACGGGCTTTAAGCAGTTTGGATAGGGATTCATCACAACCTACTTCCTTCCCAGCCTTAAGTGTTTTGACAACTAGAAAGACATCGGTCGCATGGAAGTATGTTCCTTCACCAAACGTAACTCTTTTGTGACTGACGGTATGCAGGGTTCCTACGGAGTCTTGAAGTCTGGAATAACGTTTTTTGTTCTGCTGATATGGAAAAAGAAAATAATTTTCCATTCTTGTACTTTAGAGATGCATTCTGATAATATTGCATTCTGATATTTTCGATAAGATTGATCAATTTACTTCATCTTGTTAACTATTATACTGCCTGTATTCGACCTGGGTATGTCAATCGGAAAAGTTATTTAAAATTGCGTAGGAACCCAGGGTATGAGAATGAATGGGTTCAAATGATCTTTGAAATCCCATTTATCTGGCTCGTTGTTCCCCTCATTGCTGAGTAGGACGCCTTCAAATGTGGAACTAGTGACATCAGTTGTGCCCAAAATGATTGTGGCACAAATCTGATAATAGAGCAGTATTTGCCAACATCGGTCCAATGCATTGAAAACGCAGCTTCATTTCAAGATAATGGTTCATCGTTGTTTTTTGACCAAAGCTGAGCGCGTTCTGGTGATGCTGCAGGACTATGCAATAATCTGCTATTCGTACACCTCGATGCAAAGCCTGTTTGGAATGTGAGAACTTTGTCTTCACGCAAAACTAATAGCATGCATGGATTTTAAACATGCTGCTGATTCTCGACAGAAGCTGAACCTGAAAAGTCGCAAAGGCACTCACCGTGCAACTTTCAACTTTTTGGCCATATTTCCGCGTACTTTGTTCAAACGATAAATTGTGAAGGGGTTGATAGAAGTGTCTTTCTTGCAGTTCTCTTTGACCTAACTGACTTGGATATCTTTTGATGTTTTTAGTGTTTTTCTGGTTATATAAATGCTAAATTGAAAGTAAACTCCGGTTACGCATGACTAAACAACGTCAGGTGTTTCACCCTCAGGTGAACATTCAAAATGTCGTCTCACTAGTGTTGGTGTTAACCTGTTATTTTCACTGTAAAACTTACTTGCCACTTTGTGACACCGTTAAATCGATTTCTTCTTGTGGAATGACATTGCCTACAACTACAACGCATTTTGCTTCCACAAACCATACAACCACATTGCGCATAAGCCTTATACTCAGAGCAACATACTATTACTGACTGCTATAAACTGTTCACTTTACACTACGAGCAGTTTCGTCCTAGGGAAGTCTGCAGCCTACATGACCCCTGGTACTTCGCAGCCTCCCACTCCCCATTCATCTTATAAATCGATGTACTTGGAAGTCATCGCAGCATTACATTACAATAATCATAATGGCGTCATTCACGCGTATGCCCTTTATATTTGTGTTTCATCAAAGTAAATGTATTAGCGCCATCAAGCGCATACTTACTACTACCGCTACGTATATCCTCGTGTTCTTTCATGTGCTAATGTCTTCCTTGTGACTGCGATGCATGCTTAATTTGCAATGCATTTTGCTTGCTTAAGTCTAGTGCGTTGCGTGCGTGAGTGACGATGTTATACAATACAGCTATATCAAATCAAAGGTAATGTTCGTCCTTACCGTTCCCAATCAAACTACCACCTGCTCAGTGATCTTATTACCCGATTTTTACCGATCTGTAGTAAGTCTAAAACACTGTTTGTGCTCGACCTGTCTAATCCGCAGTCTCACTATTATATCGAAACTTTTGACGGACAACAGATCGTTTTCATTTCACCATATTTTCAGAAATTGAAAATTAGTGTGGGGTCAGAAATAGCCAAAATCACGGATAAAATGTTGACAAAAGGCTGTTAGTGCGATGTTCATTGTTGTTAATTTTTAACTGAATGTAAACAACGAGCAAAAACGGAGCAGTGTCGTGAATGGATTGTCATAGGGAGTAAAAGTGAGATGCGGAGATGAATGCACCAAGGAAGTTTAATCGTGTTATGTTGAAATCATAGTGCGCCTGTGGCGGTCCTCAGTTTTGTAGATTGGTCCTGCGTCGCTGGTCTGCACTGCAGTTTTAAAGAAAAACGAAAAATCGCATGACTGCGGATTTCGTGACACTGATTCGTGCAAAGTGTTGTGTGGCTGTTCGCTCAGCGCACGGATGGAAACAAGCATTACTTTTAAGAAAGACTGGAATTCTTTTAACAGTGCGCAGTGTGTGGAGGATCACCATTTGGTGGACATGCACTTATTACACGGTTAAAAGACGCGAAAGTTTCGATAAACACTTGCTTGTCGCTTCTACAGGATTCCCTGACCACGAAAACCGCTATCTTCCCGAAGAAGTCCCCGCGTTATCCTATCGCTCATGGAAGCATATCGTTGGCGGTCCACACCACACGCTATTGCTGGACACCCACGGTAAGCTTGCCATCACCGCGTGCGGTCGGCTCTTGCTTCGTCGTTCTATTCGTGTGTTTAACTTAACGTCAATTGCCTTCGGTGATTCATGTCGCAGGAAATGTTTACGCGCTTGGCCGCGGCGAGTACGGCCGGCTCGGCCTGAGCGAAGAAGTGACGCAAGCAGACGAGCCAACTGTTGTGCAGAGTTTGTCCGATATTGTGTCCATAGCGGCTAGCGACTCGATCTCCTTTGCTGTTGACAAAAACGGTAAGTTATTGCAATGCATTTTTCTTACTCTGAAATACCCCGTGAGTTGTGGATTGTTGCAAATTTCCCGAGACCCTGCTGTTTTCAAAGTCTTGTTTGATTACATGTTGCGAGGAAGAAAGCGCTTGTTTTCGGGACAATGCGTGTGAGTCAGTGTGAGCGCGCCTGGCCACTCAAACGTTGCACGCGGAACACCATTTAGTTAGGAACTGTGAAGAGGCGTAGTAAAGTAGCGAGTGATGTTTCAGTAGGTTTCGATTGAAGGGAACTTCGCAGCATCTTAAAAATGCGACAGTTCACATATTTATGCAAAGCAGCAGTCATAACGTACAGTACACAGGCGCGGATTTACCATTAGGCTAAAAAGGCTTAAGCCTAGGGCCCCAAAATTTCGGGAGTGAGGACATTTCCAGCATTTTTGCAAGCAATTAATTATATTTGTATTTTTGTTTTGGTTCAACGCACGTTTTTTACTATGCCGCCAACAAAAGATCTATATAGAACAGGGGTCTCCTAACTTTTTTCCGAGAGCCGCATAAGTTATTACAAAGCAGTGCGAGGGTCGGACATCTTACGTATAGTGATTGTTTTGGGATATGTTACATTCTACCAAATGAAAAAATTTTTTGTCAATTAATTTTTCATTGTTTATACAAAATGTATTCGCGGGCCATATTTGGTCTGCGGACCATAGTTTGGAGAATGGCTTTGCAGACCGGATGAATAGCTTCGCGGGCAGGATTTGCCCGCGGGTCGTGGTTTCGAGACCCCTGATGTAGAAGGAGCACAAAGGATTGAAGTGAAAGACGATGAGCATTCTCCTTTTATGGCGTTGAGACTTGGTTATTGTTATGTATAATGTGTGGAACAAAACGCCTGAATGCATTTTCAGATTACACGAGGCCAGTGGGGTACTTTCCTTCAGCCCGGGTCTATCTCTTGTTGCTTTTTATGGGTAAGATACGGGTAAAGGCAAGACTAGCTTGCACTGTAGCTAAGGAAGCAAATATTCAATGGCGCAAAATGCAGTGGCGCATCTGTGCGAAATGGCGGCATTGGCAAAGTTAAGTGTGCGCTCTTTCTAACAATTTATGTATTACATATAGGCACAATTTTTACGGAAGTTGAAACATTGAGAAAATAAATATTTTGAAACGGAAAATATTTGTTTTATTTTTGCTTCGAATTTTCAGCAAATAAAATATAAATTTTATCAATAAGGACCATGACATACTTCTATACTCATTGATTTTTATTATGAAGAATAGCAAAACATTCAAATAACAACATAGGCCGACATAGTGTTGCCTTACAAAATTGTACATTTCAGAAAAAAATCAAACAATATATTGCAACTGCAAACGACAATTTTTTCAAAAAGAAACACATTTAATTTGAATTCTACAATAAATCATTCAATGCAAGTCATGCATCACTTGTGTTCGAAAAACACAATTCCATCGAAACGTTAATATATCCAGCCTTTTCCGGTCAATATACACAAAAATGCCCCTTTTCTCATCAAAGCTAGACCACACAATTTGCCCTGACTTACTATTAGTCAACTATTAGTCATTGAGGCACGGAGGTATGAAAGGACCAGTCTCAGTTTACCTTGAGCGCCTCCAAGAATTTTGTTCGGGAGGGGCCAGTCAATGACATTGTTAGTCACTGACATCGTTTTTAGTCCGACTGTTCCTTCCGTTTATTTTCTAACAGTTGAAAATTAATATAAAACACCAGTAAAATTATTAGCAGGTTTGTTTCCGGGAGGAGCATGCTGCAAAGTCTTGCTATTCTGTATGATGAACACGCTTTAGCTAGAAAGATAAAATATGACAAAATTATCAGCGATTTTGTCGACAAGAGTCCCGTTGATTGCCGACTATGTACAGTAACAGGCTGTTAGGTGTCGTAAGAAGCAAAGGTGCTTTATTCAGAGCCAACTCTTGACGACTGCAAACCGTGCAATTGCACAGGGAACTCACTAAATATGTAATTGGAGCGTTGTCAGATAACTTCACCGCTGGCTTTTTTGTTAGTTTAATTATGACTGTTTTTGTTCCTGATATCGAGAGAATTCAAAATAAAGTAATATGTTTATGAATTAGAATAACTTGTTCAGTGAATGTAGCGAGCACGTGTAGCGCTAATTTGTATTACATCAGTGGTCGCGAACCTTCCAGAAGGGCCCCCAGTTTAAAACAGCCCAGGGCCCCGACAATGAAACTTCGCCTCTGACAGTACAGTAATATATATTGGTTTGTTTTCTCGTACGTTCAACTGGAATTCACCAACGTGGCGCTGTCAAGAATTTAGGAAGGCAGATACATAAGCAACACCCAGCCTCAGTGACAAACACTGCAACTACTAGATGAAAGGTTCACGGTTTGGGAGATAAATAAAGGCACAGATTGACTACAGTGTTAAACGGTCAATTTGCTAAGAACACGCACAAAGGAACAGGCGTGGTTCACGAAAGTCTGTGCTTTGCAAAAAAAAGACTAAGAAGCGAAATCCTTCCAACAGGCAGATTCATAACAAAATACAAGCTAACTAACATTTACCAGTTCGGAAATGCGACACAGTCAAGTCGAACTTTACCCAAAGAATCATAAAGAAAGAGCAAAACCAACCATGCAACGACTGTCGCATATAGGAAGCGATGTCAGTAAGCGTCGAGCACTCTACCCCAACAGCTTTCTCCTTTTCCCAAGAAAGGAAAATGTTCCAAATGGCGCAGCCTTCAGTGGCTGATGAGAGCGCGTATACGAAATCCAGGTTGCACCCAAACTTCAAACCGTTGGTTCTAACAAACATGTGCAAGCTCTGCCAACAGGCGTCAAGTTTTCTACCATAACACCTTTCTACGAACCAGCCAAATATATGTAACTTGAAATTGCGTTGGATTTATGAAACTACTGCAGGTCAACTTTTTGACCTAAAGTCAATCGTCGTATCTAGCGGCGTGTTTTGACTTAATTCTTTTTGACCTAAAGTCTCTTTTTTTCAAAATTCTCTTTGATGTAAAGTATCTTTTTTTCTTTCTGATCTAAAGTCTCTTTTTGACCTAAAGTCAATCGTCGTATCTAGCGATGTGTTTTAACTTAAGACTTAATTGACTTCAAAGCAGTTGTTTTAGTTATCAAACTTCGTAGACTTTGTAGATGGGACTAAGGTTGGGATGAATGGGAATAAAGGCTGGTTTACACTGGGGCCAAGCAAGGCTGAGCCAAGTCAAGCTGAGCGTGGGAAAGTGTTTACACTTGCAATAATGTTTACGCTTGGTTGCGTCGGTTGCCATGCGAGTGAAATTCGACGTGCTGCCCGCGTCTATCCTGGTTACTTGATATAAACAAGCTGGTATCTCTAACGGTTGACCGTTGTAACAAAAAAAGCAATTGCTACTGTGGTACTGCCACTTACAAAGTGTTCACAAGCTAAAAGGTGAAGGTAGCCTTCAATACTGGACTGCATTAATTAAGTCTTCTGCCACTTTACCTTTAAATGGAATCTTAAGTGAGGTAAATTTAATTTAACTTAATTTATTTGTTTATGAGCAGAAACGAAGTCCATAATATGAACACACACACTCTGCAGAACGCAAATATCTATTCAATAAACTAAAGCAACATTCAAACAGAATACCATGCTGAAAATCCAAGAAATATAATATAATTCACCATATGAAATTATTTTGGACTCAACTCTATAGTTTTTCCCAAAAGACTAAAAGGTTTTTCAAATAGTATGAAAAACAAGTGACAGAAACAAGCAGAGGAGAGGCATATGAAATTCTAATTTAGGTACAAGCGGAAGAAAAAGGATATCAATCAAAGATTTTACAGGGGTCTGATAACTAAAATCTTGTAACACTGACAATACCATGCTAAACAATTACAGGGACATATGGACAAGCATCTGAACATAGGAATGAAACTGAAGTACACCTACTGCCTATGGAACAAGTATATTTTCTGTTGTGGATGAGCTTTACTCATTTCAATAAGATAGCTTTCTGAGATCATAAGCCACAAAACATTCATTTAGATGAACATTTAATAAAGAACTACTGTATCCATCAAAATCTTTAATTTTTTACTCATGCTTAGATAAGTTACAAAAACATTTTGTATTGTGAAAACATAGACTAAACGTTAGCAGAGAAAGGATGGTAGCTTTTAAGTTGAGGAATTCACATCCACGTATCTCAATACTTGTTTTGAAAATGTGTTCCTATTTGACTTATGATTCAAACATGGAATCAAAATTTTAATTGCCCTAAAACAACGATATGTGGTGGCTTATTCTTGTACCAAGAATATTGTGCTTTTAAGTGCAGAAACTACATCTTTGCTGTTATCTGCAACGAAACAGATACACCAAAGAAAGTAGTGCAAACAAAAGCCAGGAAAAGGTACTTTACAGCCATGCCAATTCACAACAGCTAAACTCACGTCTGCAATTTATGCAACTGTACAAGATTGCTTTTTTATTATATAAAACTGCAAAATTTCTCAAAGTGCGCAAATCAAAATCATTTAATTATATTTCACTTTTGGAGTTAATAATTGAAATATGAAAATTTCATTAATACAATAAATAGTTGTTAACTTTCAGAACAGCTGGACACATTTATGGCCTTGATGAGAAATAACCTATATGCCTTTTACCAACAATGCACATCATTATCAAGATTTTTTATCTGTTCACTTTATCTGCCAGATCCTTTTCCCAAATCTTCGTTTTTGTACCACTACATATCACTTTTTCATGATTTGCCTTTCAATATGCTGAAGTATTTTTGTAATATTTTGAGTTTGAATATGACATGCACCATGTACCTGAACCATACACTTGCTGCACAATGTCCACCTAATTTCCAAAATGCATGCATTTCCTATTATAGATAACAACCAAACTGTTTAATTGTAATATTTTATGCATGAAGCCAAACGATAAAGTGAGGTGCATCTTTAATGTAATAGCCAAAACAGCATTCACACAACACCATGATTTTGAAAAACAATTAGACAAAAAGGCCCAAATTAAGGCTGTAGGCTAGCCACAGGCTAAATGATCTTTTAGCTAAAATGTTTGTGACAGGAACCTTATTTTTTGCAAGCTGCGCAGTCACAGCATGTAATGTGTGGTATATGCGTAATTCATTTTTATTGACTAACTGTGTGGTGCCCTAAAATTTATTTGATCAATTAGTGAGTCATGCACAAACATAGGTGAGAGATGTACATTCATGGTGAGTGGAGTATGGTACAATGGAGGTTATAAAGCGAAAAGCCATGCAGCAATTATGGCATTATAGACCACAGACATGTAGTGGAGACAAAAAACAATTTTTATCAACACAGATCATAAGAAAGTATCAGTTACCCATTGACCAGTATGGAGCACAACAGTCACAAGTATGTCCCACAAAAAATGAAGTAGGCCTACATCTGAATAAGGTTGAAGAGGCATGAAGAAACAAGTATTTTTTCACTTTTCTTTGTTTTCTCAGTTGTCCTGGAGGACTTATCAACACATGATATTCACTATATTCCGATTTGATCATATTTACATGAAAAAAAACTGTTTAAACGTACACATTCAACAAAATGTCACCAATTGGTAGCAAATGTGAAAACGATGGGACTATATTTTTTTTCTTTTCAGTTGATTTTATGCAATGAATTTAGCATTACCAAAAATATTTAGCCTATATGAAACAAAAATCAACAGGAACTCATAAAACAACAATAATAGGTACACAGGAAAATACAGCTTATTGGGAAGCATTATGCATAACATCACATGTAAACAGAAATTAGAAAAGCAAGTACCCCAAAGTCTAAAATAGCAAATGAAGGAGGGCCATTGCAAACATGAAGGAAATAATCCCATCACATTTCAGTTGAACAACATATATTAATGTTAAATCATACAGGCCTGCATGAAAATAATTTACATAACACAGATGATGGTGGGCAAGCCATGGGTGAAGAGTTGAGGCACGTAGAGATGAGCAGGTGTATCATGCACAGAGTTGAGACTGAGAAAAGTAACCAACAACATACAAGGGTCATGAGGTGGCAAGCAATGCCATAAACACATTATCAGAACAAAAGCAAGGGCAAAGACAGTGTTATCCACAAAAATCATGAAGATGTAATACAATTACCCATGGACCATAATCCAGTACCACCATTGCATGCACATCCCACTGGCATATAGCACCACCGAATGAGGTTAAATAAGCAGAGGTAGAGACTTATTATAAAAAGGTTTAGCAGAAAACAGTCATCCAGTATGTGTTTAGTTCTAGAAAAGATATTATTTCATTCATACTGTCAGTATATATGATATCCACCTACTCCACAATTAATATTTGTTTCATGACATTGGCACCATAATTCAGCTTAACGGAATTATGAGCCTATGATTATGACTACAACTTGACACTTAAAAGTACTAATGTTTCTGTATGCTTTCGAGGAATCAGTCGACTGCCATCTGCTTTCGTCTTTTTGCGATGATTCAAACTTGCACATATCTCTATTCAAGTATGTACTTTCCACGATGGGTGTAAGCAAGGAATCGATCAGCAAATTTTTAATAGGAAATCGATTTCACGTAAAATCACGCATCCTCAGTCCTTATTCAAATAGAATCTTTACGTGAAATCGATTTCCTATTAAAAATTTGCTGATCGATTCCTTGCTTACACCCATCGTGGAAAGTACATACTTGACTACAACTTGATTCTACCATGGTGAAAACACAGACAGACCTCCATTGGAATTGGACGTCCATTGAACAAATTTACACACCTTTGCCTTTACACAGTTACAGTATAGTATAGTTAATAATTCTGCAACTAACAAGCTGTTTGTTTCAGTGATCTTGGGCATTTACACTAATTGCACAACCCATTCTCAGCCAATTGGACATTAATTATACTGTATGTGACAACATATTGTACTGGGATGAGGGATATTGCATTTTCATACTGTACTAGGAACCTGCATTGATTCATTTCAAAAGCAAATACAAACTGAGATAACGTTACTGTAGCACTAGGCAACTCCATCACTGTAGCCTACAACTGTATGCTGGTTGGCAATATCATCACGGACCATGCAGTAGGCTACTAGCCCATTGCACTCCGCTGTTATTTTTGAAACTACGGTAGTCCAGGTGTAACTCCATCCGCAATACACAAGTCCTATCATTTCAATGCCTGTACAAACCATTACTACTGCTCTTCCTCCCTGAAATGTTGTGCAAACGCATAAAAACACCACCTTCCTGAATTATACCCACGGAGTACCTCAACACCGTCCCTGCTCAAGCTGAGATTCGGGCTGAGCTCGGCTGAGCGCTCCCCCATAGCGTAAAAATTTTTGGGCTGAGCAGGGCGTGGAAATGTCGTCATAATAGAACAAACCAGTTTTCAAGCTTTGCTCAGCTTTCCTCAGCCCTAATGTAAACCAGTCTTAAGACCTGCTTTTCGGCAAGGGTGATAAATTGATTAATACTTTTGAAGCTACTTAAATATTTAACTACCAGCACTTGTAGTGCACGGAAGTAGCAATATTTCTACTTCGGTAACTTGTGCAGTTACTCTGACAACCAATGCCTGAAGTGCGACAGGTCCAATTTTCCAGCCGAACAAATATATTGAGCTTAGAAAGTTAAGCGGAACCTTTGCGTTTAACCCAGCCGCCCACTGTTTTTTGTCATGCTACGCAGGCCTGCTGCCACGAATTAACTTACAGACGAGCTGGTAGTTCGCCAAATGACTTGTCTCTACCCGGAGTTGCTCGTGTGCGTTGCAGGAAAAGGTTACGGATGGGGCATCGGCACCAACCTTCAGCTCACCACCGGCTGCGAGGATGACGAATGGACGCCGGTCGAAATGACTGGACGGAATCTCGAAAATCGAAAAATCCTACATGTTGACTGCGGTGGACAGCACACCGTCATCATCGCTAGCGACGCGCAAGAAGACGTCGCGGCCACGTCCCCGACTGCGTAACTAGCAGCCGACAGGTGGTGCAATTACGCCAACGTGCCCGCCCGTGAGTGGTTTTGGCGGTGGAGCAGCGGAGAGCATTCATTTCTTACTGTTGCGGCAGCACGAACCTTTGCATTACCGGAAATTTTCGACGGCAGTTTTCAAACACATACTCTTCGGTGTAACCAGCGACGAGCTCATTATTCCGCTTTCCTTCAAACGTAAGAGAAGGGGGCGCGTTCGCGAGATCGCTCCGTTTTGTCAGTGCCTTTATGATTCCATGCATCAGATACGCAATTGATCGTAACATGAACGTCACTGTCGGGTCGATAGTGATGACGTGATGCTGGCAGAAGCGTGAACAGCTGACGCGCATGAACCCAACTCAATAGTTTGCATGCTGTAGCGTCCGCTTTTGCTGGTGAAAATTGCTTTCTGAAGAAGTGCGGTCGTTTTTTTTTAATTGGTATGTTTGGGATCGCGTTACCGTCTGCGATGCTCGGATTTTTATATGGAGTTTTAACCTTTTAGGTGCATGTCAATATCATTTTTGGTAAACAAGACGGTGCTGGTTCCAGTGCACGACGTTGTACTATTGCGTGCTGCAATGCACCTGGCCACTCACGAATCGGACGCCGGGCAAGGATGTGTGTAATGACGTTGCGCACTGGTGCGCAGGATACGTCTTAGCGCCCACCGCGCTGCTGACGAGGATAAAAACTTCCCGTCCAGAGAATAATCGATTGAATGTTTACACGTTACGAGCGGAACTCGCCGCATATCAATGCACCGCTTACGATTACCGGATTTTATAATGCGTTCAACTCCTGACGTCATTATTCGATCGCTTGTGACATACTGCTGATGCCACGGCTGAACCTGGGGGCTCACGAGTGACGCGTCACTCAAGGATTTTTCCCGCAGTGCACCGATTCGCCGCTGCAGCTGCCATCATGTGTGCGTCACTGTGCTCCTCACCACTGTTGGTTGCGCGCGAGAGAGGCCACTGCATGTCCGACTCGTATCCCTCCTTTTTGCATTCCTGCTGACCAGGGACTTATGCAGTGCTCGTTTCATTTGCTTTTTCTCGTAACTTAAGCCGATGTTTTTATAGACAATAAACTTACGGAAAAAATTAACAACTAGCGCTTGTGTGTGAATAGATCGGCGTGCTGGCCTGTTGTTGCAAAGCATCGGAACTAGCACTATTTTATGACCTCACAAGAGAGCACACGCGTATTTGTCCAATCATTCGTCAGTTAGTTCTGGAACAGTATTGTGCAGCTATTCGTAGAGATTTATTGGCGGCTATGGCAGAGCTGCGATTTGACGTTGTCGACGGAACTGGTAAAATCAGAGCAAATTACACTTGCAATTAACCGAATAGAAAAATAAATAATAATGAAAATAATAAGTGTAGGAACATAGCTCATCGTTTCTGCAACCATGATTTTAAGCACAAACGCATCCCAAGTTCTTTAAAGGCAGCTTTCAACTTTGAGAACGCTGGAAGTAGCCGGCCGCACATGCTGCGCAACCTATACAATGCGGGCAGTAACTGTCCAAATATAGGCTAATTTTTGCGTTCAATGACGGGTGGGGGTGAAACCTGACCTCACAGAATATGAAGTTGCAAAATAATGGCAAAACTGCATGCTTATTTTTTTTAAATGCAGTGTGCCACACAGGAGTATGCGGCCATGCTAAAATTAAAGGTGTGAGAAAACACTACCTGATATAAGTGCTGTACAACGAATGTTTTTGACTTTCTCAGTCTCACCCTCACAATTCAAGAGTGGTGATTTTTTACAGTTGCCAAAGAGTTTAGTTTGAATCGTTTGTAACTTGAAGTTTTTTTAAATTCCAACATAATGCTTTTGAAAAACAATGGGAAGCATTGAACGTACAGTGAACGCTTATACACCTAACGAACCGCTTAAGTATGCAAAGCGACGTCTATAAATATTTAAAAAACTCTACTGCTGCATTGAAACAACTATCGAAATCAGCACAACTAGACAAATCTAGTATGAGAAAGGCAAAAAAACAGAACTAATTGCATATTTCACACCTTTTTCTGCTTTAAACTGTCAAAGTAGTCATCCAGTGTTCTCTCATCGCAAGACTGTTGCAAAACTCATCACCATAATTCATGTTTAAAGGGAAAAGGTTAGACCTAATCTAATTTTGGAATTAGGCCACTCAGTCCTCCTTTGCACATTTGTGGGTTTGAGTCATGTTCCGTCGCAACTTTTTCTTGAAGTCTTAAGCCAAACCTGACTCTTTCTATGATAGCTTGAACGTTTTGCAGCATGAAGGTGACAAGCTTTGGAAGGTCGTAACGATGGCTGTAGTTCCAGTTTCTCCTGGCGTTAGAGTCCTGAAGTCTTTTTGGCCAGCTGTCAGCTGAAATCATTTGAAACACTTCACTTTTTAATTCAGATTAATATCATTTTGGAAGAATAGGCAAAGTGGAAACTGCCGAAGAATAGTTATGTAAAGTTAGTTCTCGCTCAAGGACAATTTTATGCGAGGCTTCCATTACCAGGGACGGCTCGTCTAGACGGGCTGCAGCCCTCCCTGCAAAATATAAGGCAAACTATTCCGCCAAACGGCCAATCTCGCCATAAGTTTGGATTTAGTTACGAAAATTTCTCAACACAATCATTTTCGGTACTTCCGACACCATTTCGGCTCAACGTTTCCTAGGAATCCAACAAAACCAATGTTTCGCTGCTTGCCAACGACACCACTTATGCGATGACGTTTTCAGCACACTTGCCGATGAATTTGGCGATTTCGGGGCTGTCATCCGCACAGCCCTAAAGGAAAGAAACCAAACAATTGGCTGCAAAAAACATGGTGGTATATCCGCCTATCGCAAAGCGTTTTTGATATTTTGACGATGAATTTTTAAAGAAAAAACGGAGGAAATATGATCTTGACTGTTTTTTACTACCTGAATTTCTTGGATATTGAATTTTATAATTAAGTTTAACAATGCTTTTACTAGTACTTTGGCGATATTGGCGGCATTGGATTCAAATCTGGTCGCCAATCTCGGGCTGCGAAAATACAGCCCTTCGTTTATCTGCACCAGTGCAGCTTGCAACTGTAGGCTAAGCTGATGAGCTTTCTAGGGTTGGCGTTTGAAGATGTATGGCAGTAGTTGGTGGATCTCATTCTTGGACAACACAAGATGTGACTGGTTTAAAACATTGAAATATGAAAAATTTGAAGCATGAGAAATCTGGCAAGCCTATAAGCATTCAAGTACTATAAGTAGACCTTTAATTTTTTGGTAAGGTGAACGTTGCAGCTGTAACTGATTCAGGATACAAACTTTTACTGGAAAAGCATAACAATCCAGTTCAAAAAAACGAGAAATCTTGTGTAAAATCATAAACCGTTCGAAATTTTTTGGAAAATTTATACTTCATTTGAAAGAACATGATTAAAGTACCTGCGCAAAGAAAGTGGCCCTAGCCTAGGTCTGCTGCCATGACACGGTTTGAATAAAATGCTAACAATAGCGCCTCATTAGTAGAGCGGAATGTTCCAAGCTTAGTGTGCGAGTGGTGATGGGTCACACTTTTGATGGGACCGGTTTAATTCTTTTGTGTTCGTGTTTACGCTTTAGGGATTGGTTTCATTAAACTGAGGTGAATGTTTTCTATGTATCAATAAGGACAACTGAAAATTACGAGTTTGATAAGATTAAGACTGCTGGAGTGACTGGAAAGGCCACTATATTATAAAAACAGCCAGGGCGACAATCCCATATGTTCAACCAGAGATGAAATTTCGCAGCCCTCCCGGCCAATTTCACTACCAGCCGCCACTGTCCATTACTACGTACTTTCCACGATGGTTGTAAGCAAGGAATCGATCATCAAATTTTTAATAGGAAATCGATTTCACGTAAAATTACACATCCTCAATCCTGAAAATTGCAAGCAAAGCTTACAGGTGAAAAGTTGAAAGGCTGAAGTTACAGCAGAGAAAAAACAAACTCAAGACTACAATCAAAATTTCGTAACACAAGCTCATAAATCATAACATCCAACTGACTGACATCAAGAATACTACTGGTGGCAACAAAAAAACTGACTCATGAAATACGTGCTTACTCAAAAATTAAAAATACGTTTACTCAAATAAATCAATGACTGAAACATCTAACTCGTTGATGTGCCGTGGTTCTCTGAATAGTGCCGCGACAAGGCCATCTGGTCCTTGTCACTGTCAGTTTTACAATCTTGTTTGTTCCAATTACTGCGATGCGCTGACCATCTTTTGGAAATTTTTTTGCTAGTTTGACCAACATACTGTTCATGACATATCACACAAGTCGCGACGTAAATGCCAAAATCTGTGCAAGTCAAGCTTTGGTTTAGCTTGAAAGTTTTGGTTTTAGTCAGCAATTTTGAAACATTTGGTACCATGGATTTGTTATTTTTTCCATAACAACACAAAGTGCACAGTGCTCACATGGCCTTGAGCCACCTTTGGTTTGCTTTTGTGTCTTGTTTAAAGCAAGGTCTTTGTAGTTCGTTAGCTTTTGTCCAATTGTGGTGGGTCTTCTGTAGGTAATCATTGTCTTCGGGTTTAACTTTTTTTCTTTTTGTGTTAGAGTAAGCAGATTGGGAAAAGATGTAGCCCAAACCTGCGGGTGTTCTTTCTTGTCGCATTTTGGGGGCCGTAGTCTATCTTCCCAATTAGATGCCAGTGCTATCATGTCATTAGTCATGTTCAAGGGAAATTTTGAACAGATCGCTTTTTCTTTGAGTCGGTTTAAGCTGCTGAGGTAATAATCTTTTCTTTGGTTGAGGCGCCTCAATCTAATAGCTTCTCCAAACAGGATTGACTTGAATGTCGTTTGCGGGTGGTGAGAATTCCCATTTATAAATTGCCTTCCCTCCGCTGTGGGTTTTACGAAGTCTTTACTGACAAAACCAAAATCATCTTCAATGGTTACGCAATGATTGACGTCCAGAAATTCAACTTCGCCTGTTTTCTCGGCAGTGCAAGCTTGTCGGAATGTTAGTTCCAAGCCAATGTTCTCAAAAGCTGAAGTCAGTGCTTGTCGAATGCGTTCATTTGATATTTCTGATGCAGAGATCCAAATTATGTCATCGATAAATCTACGGAAAAGTTCTGCCTCATTCAGCACATCCGCAATCAGCTGTAGGATGTAATGCACAGCAATGTTGGCCAATGAGACTGAGTGGTTATCACCGGTTATGATTCCGTTTTTTTGTATGTACAATTGGTCTCCATATTGAGTGACCACATTGTTCAGGCAAATTTTGTTCAGTTCGACGATGATTTTACGGGCCTCGGCGCTATACTCGGAATGCTTCTCCAATGCACATTCAAGGGCTTTTGTCACAGTGTCTCTATACAAGCTGGGGTAAAGTGCTTTCACATCTTCTGCTACAATGTAAAACACTGGTTTTTGCTTTGCAGTTTCTAGTTTTTTTGTGAGGCGCTCTTTCCACATACGCAGGTCTCCAATGTACTGACGGCTGTCTTGACAAAATTCGTTCGGGCAGTCTTAGCAAAATTCTGCACTGATACGTTTCAGTATGAATTCAAGAAATGCAGTAATGCGTGAGGTGCTGATGTTCCCAGCAGATTGCAGCAGGCGCACCGGTATTTCCTTGATATCAACGTTTAACAAATTCTCCGGAGTTAGCTTGTGTGTCTTGAAAAGCGGGTAAGCGTACGCTGGTGTGCTGCAGCGAAAATATTTTGCTGATGCACCATTGACCTTGCGGTACGCGTTGTTTCTTACATTTCATTCCAGTTATGGGTAGTAGCAGTTCATCCTTCGATTCCCCTATAGCATGGAGTATAGGGGAATTGAAGGATGAACTGCTACTACCCATGGAGCATTTCTTCTACCAAGGGTTTCAAGGTGCTGAGAAATTTCGTCTTTTAACAACTAATCTAGTCCACTTTCTGAATTGTTGACAACACTGCACAATTTCTCAAACATGGTAATGTTTCCTAGGTTTACTTTTTTGTGCCAGTTTTGCAGTTTGCATATTGAAGTCTGAAGACAATCTTGAAATTTGAGAATGTGAGTCTCTTTTTCCTTGCAGTTTCAGATTAAGCCTAGTTCAAAAATATCTGCCAAGTATGCAGCCCGTGCAGTCCAATCAAAGTAAATCAACAAGTTGTGCTTTTTTGCCCTTGCAGGAATAGGTTGATTTCAGTTTTTAGCTCGAAAAAGCGATTTACAGTATTTCCTTTGGATAACCAACGTACAGCAGCACAGAAGAGAAGAACCTCGTGATCAGCATTCATATCTTTGCAAACGTCTTTGAACAGGCGAGTATTGAGTGCCCCTGCTTAATGTAGTTTACAATTCTGATCAGGGAATCGACAACTTCCTTCAGAGAGGCAGGAAGCATCTTGCTGGCAAGAGAGAGACATATCGATGAATCATGAAGTGGAAAGGGTTCCCACCAGTGGCGTAACTAGAGGTTTGAGCCAGGGGGGGCAAAACTTAGCCGAAGTGGGCCCATTGGCCACCGTTTTGGTATGCAATAATTAGTTCCCAAAAACTCATATATGTTATTCCACAAAAACAGAAAATAATTGTCGGTTGATTTAATGAGCTTCAATTGGGTAAATGACTTTGAAGTAGAATTTCACGATTTCATGTAACATATCCTATCTAAAATTGATACCCATCAGTGACTTGTGACTGTGAAGGGTCGGCTTATGGTTTATTGGAAGATCTGCCACACCCAGGGGCGTAACGAGGTTTGATGACGCCCCCCGGTATAAAGCAAGTTTGGCGCCCCTGTGTTCGAACCTGATGGCTTTCGGAGGCCATTGTACTGTATTGAAGGAAGTACTTGTGACATTTTTGGGACTTTTTCGCTCCCGGGGAATTGTGCCTCCTTCACCCCCTCGTTACCACACCTAAATCGTAGAAATTAACTCCTGAATTAATTCCACTTTTCCTCTAAGCACCAAATGCTTGTCTTAATGATGGGACATGGTGGTAGATTCTGGGCACTGCCTGAGTAAATAACAAAACGAATGTGGTAAGCCAAAAACAGAATTTCTTGAGCAGTTCATTGATCTTTCCGTATCAGTAATAAAACCACATTCATTTAGCAAACTAAGGAAATAATGCCAAACAATTTCATCTAAATATGAAGCTGCACACCAAACAATTACAAATAGGTATAAACAGTGCAGTAGCAACCCAACTCTTACCCCACCCTAAAATCCCTACAGGCTCCCCCCATAATGGTGAATTTTCAAAAAAATATTTCTGAAGTGTTGCTGCATCAGTGTTATTATTCCTAATGATTAAGTTGTCGCTGTAATTAACTATCGTTCGCAGGGCTACTCAACTGGCGGAGCGTGGTCATACAGCAAAACAAAAGTCTTTATGACAGGGTTTCTCAACCGGAGCCCTCGGCCCCCGTTGGGGACCACGGAACGGTTCCCCAGGGGCCACGAGCAGAGGCCTTTGCTAAATAACTCAGCTGTGATATTGCAAAACCCTATTGATGAGCAGGGGGCTGCAATTGTTGGGAGTCTTGGGAAGGGGGCCACAAACCATGAAGATTGAGAACCACTGTTTCGTGACATCTTCCAAATCTAGAGAGGGCACACATGAATTTCCATTGACAACATGGCTAATGAGGATAGTCTGCTATTTGTCATATGAGACCTGCTGAAGGTTTGATCAGCTTCAGTTTAATGAAACTCCTTTCAGAGCTGGCAACAGTGTTGGGGCAGTTTAGCATAATCCGAAGTGCAATAAATACGTTAGGATAAACTTCATCAAGACGTGTCTTAAGAACAGCGCTTAACAAAAGAAATTGGGTCTTAATCATTGTCGTGTAATTAACGACGATTATTGTAATGAAATGCAAATATTAACAAAATTTTGCAGGAAATCAGAATCAAGCCTATCGTTCAGTCATGAAAACATTGTTACCGAAGGAGTAAACCGGAAGCCGATCAAAGAAATGCGCCGCAATGAACGTTTTCGTTCATTAGCGCTAAAGTAAATCTTGAAAAGCAAGCGCATCGTGCTTTTAACTGGCCGAAATACGCATGCATAAACCTTCTGATGTCTAGACTTGTTGATCTCCTGGTGCACGGCACATGTTTAGATTAATAACATTTTGCATCTCAAATAGGCAATAAATGTTGACCAATATAGACCAAGGAGACCTACGTGGACATGGGCGTCGGAAGGATTTTTCCAGGAGGGGAGCACTAGAGGATTTTTCCAAAATTTTTTTAGGTGAGGTCAAAAGTGACAAAATTTGTTTTTTCCACTCGAAACTAAGAAAACAGCATTTTTTGCTAAGATTTTCAAAATCCAGGGGATCCAAGGCCCTCCCTGCCCCCTTACGACGCCATCAACGTGGATGCAACACGGTTAACATCCATAACCCACTAACCGCATTACTCGGTTGGGACAAGCTTAGCAGTGATTGCTAAAATCTCTTCTAACCACACAACTCTATCTTGCTGTCTAAACAGCAGAGTGCGCAAAATTTGTAATTTTGGTCATAAGTATCAAAGGTATCTTGCTTCTACACAGTACAAAATATGAGAAGACTACCTGAGGTAGCCACAGTACATTTCTTCACAATCACTACACAAAACATATTGATCAGGTGTAAGTCTGACTTATGGATGTATACCACCAGGCACATAGACTAGCTTCACGCTCAACACTCCAAGCAATGAATGATGCCACTTTACGCTCAAGCCTTAAATTAATTTATTACCTCACAAATGTACCAAAAATGATCAGGCGATGTTATTCTAGGACTAGGTAATAACGTCAGGTACTGCTCTGTCTATAAAACACGAATTGATAAAAACTACAATGATTTCTAGTGTTTCACATTTGAAGATGGCGTGAAGTAGGAGATTCATCCCAAAGCTTTTCGTCTGACACTCTTCAGGGGATATCGTCAGAATGAAGTGGAGATACTACCGAACTGGTTTATATACAGAGAAGAAGAGATCTCA
>Ga0210059_1000956_pt1 | contig 41238 bp, 40 predicted proteins | sample Ectturendosymbi2_FD_188042 | JGI IMG/M metagenome (GOLD analysis project Ga0210059, IMG submission 188042) | Ecteinascidia turbinata endosymbiont from Florida, USA - Sample 2 (SPAdes) (version 2) | ecosystem: Host-associated > Tunicates > Ascidians > Unclassified | place: Key West, Florida... | reverse complement strand
TAAGCGCAATGCTGGCAAACAACTTTAGTACATCCACGTGTTTTGCGATTTTTGAGCTCATTAAGTTCATGTGCTTTGGCTCCACATTCAGTTGCACGCACAAAGAATTTCCCATCCTGCGCCCGCCCCGCATGCATAGCAGTACGGGTTCCCGCACTTGCCCCGCAAATGCGGGTACCCGCAACCCGCGCGGGTTAACCCGCTCCGCACAGGACTCTATTCTACAATCAGGTTGACTTAAGCTGTAGAGGAGAAATCAAATAGGAATTATGATGGAGATAATGTGAACTTCACAAAGATCTGTCCGTGTTTCGGTTTTGCTGATGTAACAAAATGTTGATATACGAAGTTCTAAAAATTCGAGACTTCAGCAAACTATTGAGGCTGCTGTTCGCGACCCCACAAAAACTCCACCGCGACCCACCGGTTGGGAACCACTGCTCTAGTGCAAGGGTGTCTAACCTGCGGCCCGCATGATCATTGTCTCGAAAAATAAGAATTAGCCAATACCGATATAACATTTGACTTTGTGCCAGACAACATTTTCCTATCGGAATGTCTTCAGTCATAGATGGGAACGATTGCAAAATTTTTTTACGTCACCAATTGTCACAATATATGGGCCATTGATAGAACAACTGCTTTATTACCGAAGTACAAACGCTCTATTTTTTGTGCGCTACTCCCAATATTGGAAAGATTGTTTGTAAACAGCAGTGCTAAACGTCGCACTAATTTAGGAGTGAACTTTTTGTTATTGTTATCTAAAATAGATTTGCTTGTTGTCATCACATATTTGATCATGTCACTTGGGCAACAAGAACACTGGTTTTGCAACTTGCTGATTTTCCATTTTGTTCATATGTACGGATAGCATGAAGTTAAGCCTACAATGTAAATACACCACCATATCGTTACATGATTTTTTGGCCCGCAAATCAACCTGCTAGACATTCGTGCCCCTTCACTCAAAACGGTTGGACACCACTGCTCTAGTGACCAGTGGCATTGCATATTTCTACGTGTGCGCAAGTCACAGCTGATGCCAAAGACACACAATGACCAGCACCCAAACTCTTAACAGGAAGGTAATTTTGCAGGTCACATGGCAGGCTAGTTAACAGCTTCATTTCACATTAAAGGTGCAGCAGCAGCAAGATCGATTAATACATCATGACGCTGGTACCAGAAAAATTGACATCAAAATTCCAAATTACTTCTGTATGTTTAAAAAACAACCAACAACTCACCTTTAGGAAGAAACAAACAGTCTCCAGCAGACACGTTAGCATAATACCAAGGAACATCTTTAAATTTGGGAAATTTAATTAGATCCACCTTGTTGACATTTATCAGAGTAAAACCACCATAAGGAGAACCTGTTTATAGGAGCAAATAAGAAATTTCACAATGCACAACAATTCCTTTTAGAAATAACAATGAAATTGCACTATGTAATGAAATATAAAAGTACCAACCGCTCTCCACAGCAATAGGAAGCATGTCCTCATGCTTAGGATCAATCAAAATCCAGTCTTTTGTTCCATTCAACAAACAGTTAAGAGCATTATCTGCATCCCTGTGCAACAATTTAACTGCAACTGAGCACAATCTTTGACAAACATGATTACAGTTATCTGAATAAAAAACATTGGACGACTGTTCAATGCATAATTAGTAATAGTCCACATTTTAAGTCCAGTATTATCCCCGATACGGAGGTGACCAGGCTAACCTAATGACCTTCCAATTGAACAACATCTACATAGTGCGTAATTCTTTGTTGCAAACTATTTTTCTCATATACGTTAATCACTTCTATGAAAAACGTTCATATTTATTTTTAGCTACAAGTGCTCATGGTGTCACTATGAAAGCCAAAAAATAACAACACCATTGACAAACTGTGAATGCAATTACTGTAGGTAGAACATGAATCAACATTTAAATAAGCACAAGCTTCAACCTGTGCAAAAGACTTTTGGTGTTGCCAGAACTCATCCAGATATTTGCTTCCAAGATTCTTTCACGGAATGATCCACACAAAATACACTGAGGCACAGCTACTTCTTCAGACATGGGATCTGGCAATTGAGACACCATGTACTTGTCTTGTGCAATGTATGTGTTAACAAAATGCTTTATTGAGTCCTGGCCCATTCCACGGTCACCTTGTGGCTTGAAAGCTTTTTCATTCTTGCTCTCAAGCTTCACCTGAACAAAATATTGTCAGAACATGGGTTGTAGCGCTGTTGCAACCTCTCCGGTGGCGTTGCGTTGATTGTGTGATTCGCCACGAACGGGATGTGCGCGAAGAACAAAAATATATATGCGTGGCCCGAGCAAGCAACAATAAGAGAGATTGCGACGCATGATCTCCGTTGTTGCTTGCTGCCGCGGTGCGAAGCTTTACGCATATGCAACACTGCCAAAGACGTGAGGTGAAGTAAATACTGAGTTTTAGCGGACCCTGCTGCTAAACCAGCTATGTCCAGCCCAAATGGCTTACAGATCCAAAAACCATGTCACTTTCTTGACCAGAGCCGCACATTGAATGACATAATAATGAGGGCCGCACGTTGAATGGCTTACTTTGATGTTAGCAAACTAAATTGAGCTTAAGCTAATGTACTGAAAGCGTTCGAATTCTAATTGCAATGGTAACAGACGTGATAAAGTGGCACTCAGACCACCTGCATTAAAATTTCAAATTGAGGATTATGAAAATAAGGACAGTTTGTCAGTATGTAGGATATTTTCACTACAGCGAACACCTAAAGTGGGCCGCACAAAACCTTCGCGGATTGTGCCGCGGGTTGGACATAATTATGCTAAACATTCATGGCTGCAACACCACTGAATGAAATAAACAGTCTGTTAAAAGACATTTGAACTGAAAGAGATATTCAGTATCATGCACATCAAGTCATACCAGAAACCAATAGCAGCTGCTGAAAGCCTTCTGCAACTGTAAGTTGACCTACAAGACCTCATTACAGAAACAGGCTGCTTGATGAACAACTTCGCAACCAACTGGATGATTAAGTAATGACAAGATCCATTAAGTGGTTAGGCATGAGAACACAAAAAGTTTTGAAAGCTAGAACTAGCATTTTGAATTTGAGTCTTTGTGAAAATCATTTTGGGCAATTTTCATCCAAATGTAGTTTTGTTGGCCAAAACTTTTATACCGGAAATCCTAGAAAGTCAATCAAAAGCTCAAAAGACCTGGATTTTGGCACACTTTCCACTGAAAATTTAAGTCAAAAAATTCCATCCAGCAGTTGGGACCCAGGGTCCGATGACCTCGGCCAAAAAGGCCTAAGCCTACCCTACTTATGATCTCACCCACAAAAACCTGAAACCCAAATCTTTCAAATATTTTTTTCCATGCAAATTAGAAGACTCGTTGCATCTTTTGAGGGTTTGAACAGCTCTCTAGCTCAGCATGGTCTAACTACTTTTGACCAACGGGTCATTTTGCAAAATCGTGTCAACTTGCGGGCCACTTCCAACAAAAGGATGTATAAAAAACAGATTCACAACATTTAAAACTAAAACAGGGAAGACACGTGAGTGTGTCACTGAAATTATTACACAACAGCAAATAGCAATTTATTGCAAATCTCCATTGATAGGATGCCTGTGGCCAAGGCTTCTCTGACACTATCGTTCCTTTTAATACCAGTGTTATTGGTGCAAGTCGGGGACTATCGTCCAGTATTTCGCCTGCCATCCGATTTCTATTATTAGATTTGACTTGCTTCCTCGCAGAAACATGTACTCTCTCACACGCATGTAATTCAAAAAATCGGGTGCGGTTTTAGCGCGAAATCTTTCAGTTTGAGAAAGCTTTATTTGCTGATTAATTTCCAGAAGCTCTCGGCAGTCTCTCACACCGTTAATATTGTACATTTTTATTAAAAGATAGAATGCTTTTTCTCAGTGGCGCAACTAGAAATAATCAAAGGGTGTTGGAAACAAACTATGAGATGCTAATTTTGAAAGGGTACATTCAACGTTGTTAGGCTACTTTAGGTCAAGGGAAAGCGACGAACGACGATCTTATTGAATCAATGGGACTGTTATGTAACAGACCCATTGATTTTTTTCAGTATAAATTTTCTACTGATAATTAATTTTTCAGTAGAAGCAGCTAGGTTGGGTTACGGGGAGCTAAAAAGAATAAGTTATGCAATAAGAACAAAAGGAAATATCAGCAAGAAACTTGCAAAGTAAACGCAACGTTGGTCCAAGCGCACTAACTATACGGACATGGGCGTCGGAAAGAAAGTTGTGAAATTTGTTTTTTCCCACTGAAATCTAAGAAACCAATCTTTTTTTGCTAAGAATGTCAAAATCCAGCGGGGGCCAAGCCCCCTTACGACGCCCATGTACATGGGTGAAGCATGGGTCGAAGCGCCTTTTTCTTTGCGCATAACTGTGTAATTTTTTCAGTAACGTCGCCAAGATTAGCTCCGAAAATTTATCGCAACTATTTCGTAACAATGTCATTGTTCCGCGACAAGGGTCCATTGGTTTCAAGGGGGCCATTGCCTCTTCGACTTCATTCTGGCTGCGATACTGGGCATTTTTTCGACTTCGTTCACTCGCGCTTTACTCGGGTTCATCCGTTATAACCCGGGCTGTCCTGTACAATTATGTAGGCTTATGTTTTTAAATATAATTAATATCCGATTGAATACTTTTTCACAGCAATGGATTGGCATGGAACATTGGATTTTAATCCAATCCAATAGACTGTTGCCGTTCGAGAATAATTTCAACAAACGATAAATTGTCCAGTAACTCGGGCTAATGCCAATGAACCTAGTACGCAGAGGACTAGTTGGTATTATCGTTGCTCTGTGACCAGGCGCGGACACAAGGGGAGGATACAGGGGATATATCCCCCCCACCAGACCTAAAGAGGTATTGACATGACACTTGATTTCATTGCAAATCATCGCCAAAATATTTTTGTACTGCACATTACTTAAATGCTAAAGATGCTAAAAATAAACTTATGCTAACAATCAGTAAAAATGTTTCTTCGTTGCATTAGATGAGCTGGCTTTAGTTTGTGGAACCTGATATAAAACCCTGGAAATTGGGATTAAGAACCAAATATTTTTGGAAAAACCTGAAGACGGCATCTTAATTCCAGTTAATTGATTTGATTCTTGCAGTGACAGTTGTTTTGCCGATATGAAACACACTGCACAAGAGTCAGGTTCACTGTTATTGGTTATGCAGTGATATGAGCTTGCAGTTCAATCATGCCCCCTCCTTTGCCTGCAGAGGCGGGTTGCGAAAAGCGCGAGCGGATTATTCTACTGTTGGTCTTTATTGCGTAGCAATAACGTGGCAACAAATCTGCAAAAGTTCACTTTATATTACGGTAGTAGGTTTTTTGTTGCTGGAGACTGTTGAACGCACACGTCTTGGCAGTTAATACAGCGAGACAGTGACAAGCTGATAGCGGTAAGTCACGTATATTTATACTTTCTGAAAAGAAGCATGAGTAAACCTATTGCAATGCTTCCACAGGTTTGAAACATCCATTATTAGTGCGAGTGTGACCAATATGCCTAAGTGTCAAACTCCACTCTGCAGGCTTCTTTTCATGCAGTATAAAATTACTGTTAGCAAGCATCTATGCAGGCTTGTGGGAATACGTCTTAATCGTTAAGGTTTAGTTCTGGTATCTGAGTGAATACTGAATGCAAAGCTATATTTGCTGTGGCGAGTTTTCATAATTCATCTGGTCAATTTTGCAAAACCTGCGTGGTGTTCTAATTTTACTAAGTTGTCCGTAGTCGTGTCAACATACAGGTCTAGTTAATTGTCCGGTTTGTGTGTGATGAGCGTTCACTGTGAAAAAAATACCAAAGGCAAGCAAGGTTTTATTGATGGCTCTGGACGAGACTCCAGACGTTTGCAGCTCTTGTTTCTAAGTGATGCTGACAAGTCTTGTTAGCTGATCCCGCAATAATGGGAAAAGCAACCGGACAATTCCGCCCCGCAATTTTCAAAAACATGTTCAGTTGTTAGTTCAGTTGAATATATCAGCTGGCTGCGGCCCTGCTAGCTAAGCAAATAAAGTCATACTTTGTGGTTTCGTCGAAAACCATGGCAATCCCATGCCTCTTCCTTTACAGATCATGGCAATGCTTACTTGAAAAGAAATGCCCTGCGTTGAAAATCTGCAGATAGCCTCTTGTGTAAATTGTCGAAGAGCAAATGGAAATTTCAGTGATGCAAGCCTCGAACGGTTGCATTCGGTGTCAGTATAATGGTGTGGTGATCCTGAGTGACACTGTTGACCTGGAGTCGCTCCACGTGTGTTCGTTCGTGTTTTTATGGATTTAGGCGAGCTGCTCTGCGACGCAACCGGTTATCGAAATTCTATGTGCACCATGCTCTACTCAAATGCGAGACCGTCACAGATGTTAAATGGACCGACTGAACAGTCCGCCTAGTTGCGTCCCTGCTTGTTCCAATCAAAATTAGCTATTACAGCAGCTATGTCTATGGGCGTCCGCAGGGGGGGGGCAAAACGGGAATTTGAGTCAGGTTCACTGTTTTGGTAACATGCAGTTATGAGCTTGCAGCTTAGCAGTTCACTCATGTCCTCTCCTTTGCCCGCAGAGGCAGTTTGCGAAACTCGGGAGCGAATTGTTCTACTATTGGCCTTTGTTGCGTAACAATAACATGGCAACGAACTTCGAAGATGCACTTCAAGTTACGTTGTCAGGCGTTTTGCCGTATGTACTTAACGGCTGAAGGCAGACATCTTGGCAGGTAATGCAGCGAGGCAGTGACTGCTGAGTGCTGATAGCAGTAAAGCACGCAGGTTCAAACCAATGGTGGGCGAATTGCGGGTCGCCGGCATAGTTTGTGTGGCTCTTCTAGGTGAATAGGAATATCTCAAATTGATAGAGAGTTGTTGCCTCAAATTTAATGTTTGTTTCATTTATCAGTGTGTTTATTTATACAAATTTGTGAAGTTAGTCACCAGCAGTGTTCCCTGTAATAAAATTTTACATTGAGCAAATGTTTGTTTCAGTGCGCATCCAATTCCACAACCATATAGATCGTAGACACACAACCAGTGAATCGTTTCGACAGGGTTATGCAACATATATATGATATCAAGATTGGAATGTTGCGAGTGCGCAAGAATGAGATTTCACTGCGCGAATGCTGAGATAGTTCTGCGCATTTTCGCACCTTAGAGGAAACACTGGTCATCAGGGAGTCGGCGCGATTTGACAGCAACGACAGTGAACCTAAATCGCAAGTTAGGCTACTTTTTCTGCTTTTAGCAAGTTAGGCTAATTTTCTTCCCAGAAGAAAATTAAAATTTTTCAGAGACACATTTGTCAAAAGCATTCTGTCATTTTTCCAATGTCGGAACGAGAACCAATGTGTTTCGCGAAGAGGCGTATGCAGGACCACAAAGTGAAAGAACAATGAAATAAATTGTAATTCAGTGCTACTGAGTTCCAAGCCAGATTTGAACATTGCCAAGAGTTAAAACCATGCTTTGCATTCCTTGTAAATCCATTCAATGTTAATGTATCAGTGATGGCTGTTCAGTTGGCTAATCCTTTGTTACAAACTTGTCTGCTGTAGAAATAAAACTGACCGAAATGCAAGAAAATCTGGGTCAAAAAAAACTTTAGATAATGCCACTCTACACTTAATTTTTGGGGACAAGTTCCAGAAAGTGAATACACAGAATTTAAACTACCAGTGTATAACTCATTTCTGTGTATAGGACAACATATTGTTGTGATTTTTTTTCTCTGTAATGAAGTTCGTAAAATCAAACCACCGCGCAACCCTGAAAAATGAACTCTTGGGAGAATTAATTCGCACTTCTTTAATAACTTATTGTCCAGGTTTTCGGGGACTAGAAAATCAAACAAAAACTTCAACTGACAATTACTGTACATCCTTTAATGTAAAACTTGCATTCTTTACCGTATTTGTATTGACACTACAAACTGGTTTTGCGGCTCGCTGGTGTTTTTGATTTTCTGCAAATGACTCTTCCATTGAACAAGTTTGCCCACCCCTGGTTGATACTATATGTAAAGAAGTAGGAGTGAAAGAAAAGCATTGTTACCAACAAGGCGCATTTTCTGCAACCAATGCTCCTCTAAACGTGCGCAAATGCACAGAACCAGCAGACCATTTGCGCGGTGAAATCTCATCTCACGCACTTGTAACATTCCAAAACATTGGAAAAGCACGAAGCTATTTCAGATAAATGTGTAGTCTGTTCGTATTTTCAGAACATTTTACACTATTATAAAAATTCATTAAGTTTGTAATTAATTTAGAACTCTGCAAACTCAATCTTAAAATACCCATGCTCATCAAAAGAAACATTTGCTCAGTGCAAAGTTTTCTTACAATGAAAACACTGCAACTGTTGCCGCAACACTGGACATTTTCTTTTTTGTATACGTCAATTTGCGTAGGATTGCCAAAAAACAGAAAAAGATAAAGCAAAATGTCGACTTTTCCCCCTCTGAAAAAATTTCTGCGGACGCCCATGGCTATGTCCAACCCGCGGACCTCGGGCCGCATGCGACCCAGTCGGAGCTTTTATGCGGCCCAGTTTAGGTTTTCACTGCAGTAAAAGTATCCTACATACTGACAACCTGTCCTTATTTTGATAACCTTGAATTTAACATTTGTGATGCAGGTGGTCCTCGGTGCCACTTTATCACGTCTGTTACCATTGCAGTTTGGATTCGAACGCTTCCAGTACATTAGCTGAAGCTAAATTTAGTTTGCTCAGATACAAGCACGTCATTCAACGTGCGGCCCGGAATATTTCACTACATGTGCGGTCCTGGTTAAGGTAGCGATATAATTTTGGCCCACAAAGGCAATTGGGTTGGACGTAGCTGTATTACAGGGGTGGTCAAACAATTTCGTTCGAGGTGAAGCGAATGCGCTTCTTGGGGGAAAACCCGAGGTTTTGTTGCGTCAATGCGACAAGTAGACGATAGAGCTTACCTACGAGGATCACTCTGCTGTTGCTTGGTTCGCCCGGAATCATATACTTATTTCTGTACTTTGTATTTTTATTTATGGTTATCTTTCATTATCAGGTGATCTCCCCCATGAACTGCATCGCACCCTTTTCTGGGGGATTTCCCCATGTAACGGTCTGCGTACCTTTACAGAGGACCGCTTTGAGAAGGCCGCGTTTAGCGGATAGATACAGATTTATTTGGCAGTCCTGAGTTCATTGTGCCAGATGCAGCCTACTCTTCAAGACAACGAATACCAAAGCATAGAAAAAACACAGAGGTTGTCCAGACCTGTACCCCTGCCGAGGGTTAGCATCGGGGTGTACCTTTTATTTGATCGTAAAATAAGTAAATAAACAAAATGGTACACAGAAGAGGTACGAGTTGTTTTTGTGCAAAATGTGCTTCATCCAGCGCAATCAATTCATTGAGACAAATGTAACCTCACACGCTTTTCAACAAATTTCAGATTTTAATATTTTTCCTGAATGCTTCCGCGAGCTACTGAAAACGCTGTGGCCCGCGGGCCTGTAGTTGGACCACATTGCTCTAGCCCAATCACCTGGCAAGATATGGAGTTGCAAAGACTTGCCCAATATGGGTAAATTGTACCTTTAAAGGGAACATTGCCTGGCAGCGAAGGTGTTAAGAACATTTAAGCAAACCAGCATTTGAAAGTTACAACTTACTCGCAAATTTCCATACATGGCAAGTAAGTATTCATCAGTCCATTTGGTCATTGCAGGCATGTTGCGAGCTGCTCCCTTCAACAAAAGTGGTTTGCCATCACGACAATAGTGATCCCAAAAGTTGCTAGGCTGAATCATGTGTTCTGTTGAACCATAACAAGTTGAACAATGAATCAAAAACGAAGTCTTAAAGAAATCTAACTTCAGATACAAAGCAAAGATTTAAACCAACTAGTGCAACGTACTGTTAACATTGAGTTTTTAATTGGGAGACAGACTGGTTTAGAGATAAGGAATAAGTTTACTCATTGGGTGCCTCTACACAAGCTTTCAACAGCTATCAAGTGTGGTTATTGCTTTCGCAGCAATATTATGAGAAACAATCAAAATTATTTATCTTACATTGTTGATTAAAAACAAGGTAGGAAATGACATACCAACAATATCTATATGCCCTTCTGAAGGTCTGTGGAAGCCAAGCCACTTTTTGTGACCAGTTGGAGCTTCTGCTTGCACACTTGCAGAATGCAAAAAACATAGCAAAACAAGTACAAACACATATTCAGTAAACATTATGCATGAACAAATCAAAAGTACAAGCACACTCTGCAAAGATACGGTAAAATGAATCAGATAATCAAAAAAATAGTTGACCATGAATTCGTTGACACTGACTGACCCCACTGGAATTGAAAGCCTTTTTCAGTAAGTACTTTTCCGCGACAGGCAAAAAGTTGACATGTGGCATTAACAAGTTGTATCTATCAGCCAGTGTGCTACTTTGAGTTCCACTTGAAAAGCAATGCTTGTCTCTGCAAAATCGCCACTTGACAAAATGTGGAAAATCTCATGCAAATAGAAATGCTCATCAATTGTAGCCTACCAGGGCTGACAACTGGTTGAAATATCACTGTCTATATCTCCATTAGATACAATGCAAAAAGCCAACACGCCAAAGAGTCTGGTCAACCAATCTTGTAATGGAAGCAATTTATCGAGTATTGGAAAATAAGTGCAAAAATGGCACATTTAAGAAGACAAAAACAAACGTTGAACACGTTGAGATAAAATTACAGGTGAAAAGAACATGCCAATAAGTATATGTGGGAGTGGAAATTTGGTTGTCAAAAATGCCAAGAATTAAAAAAGTAAATGATAGATTAGAAGAGGCTATTCAAATAACAAAACCAAACACAATTTTGAATTCCGACATTGACAATTGATAAAGAAACATGAAATACTTAAACCTGAGAATCTTCAATAACTAGGTGGAGAGCTCTCCCTTTTTGTAGATGACAAGCGTTCATGGAAATGTCATATATAACCCAAGTAAAGAAACAAATTTCCAAAACGTCTGGGCTTCTTTTTTCAAAAAAGTCAATACTGCTGACAATGCGAAGTTGAACATTTCTGCCAGAGGACTGCAGAACAGATGAAAAAAAACATTCTTTGACATAAGGATCACACATCCTACATCACAGTCTTTCTCTGGGAAGTCCCTGACAGAGATCTACCAACAATATGAAAAAGAGAAGGATAAGTACAACCGAAGAGTGGTTGACATTGAGAAGTCTTCATTCAATCCCCTTGTCTTTAAAACAAGTCGTGGGATGGCTCCAGAATGCACCAGAGTTAACAAAAGACTGGTTGAAAAAATGGCAGAAAAATGCAGGGAGCCATATGGATCTGTCATGACTTACATTAGAACAAAGGTCAGACTTGCCCTTCTGAGGAAGCACCCTTGCTGCAAGACGTTTGGTAAAGCTCGTGGCATGCTGAACCTTCTTGATCGATCGTATGCCGACGTTGCCTTCAGTGTCATCAGCGATCTGTGCACCGACGTAATTATTGGTCAAGCGTTCCTCAAGCAGCATAGCTCTGTCATCTTCGAAATGCAAGGTCCCGAAAGGGCTTTTGTCATCCCCGGTTCTATGCCCGATCTTCCTGGTCAGGTCGCGGTTGCCGCTGCCAAGTTACATCCTCCGAGACTATTCGAATTCTTGCTACCGCAATACAAACCCATTGCGTGTCGTTGTCGGCGCTACAACCAAGAAGATACTCTGTTTATCAACAATGAAATGAAACGCCTGCTTGAGGCAGATATAATCGAACCTGCACGATCTCCTTGGAGAGCGCAGGTCCTCGTCGTCAACCAAGAAAGAAAGAAAAGGTTAGTTGTCGACTATTCTGCGACTGTAAATCGTTTCACGCTGTTGGACGCGAAGCCTTTGCCCAACATCGCAGATCTCGTGAATAATGTGGCCCAGGACAAGTATTACTGCTCCCTAGATTTACGTTCAGCGTATCATGAAATTCCTCTTCTCTCTGAAGAAAAACGCTACACAGCATTTGAAGGTGGCGGCAAACTATTCCAGTATGAGCGCTTTCAGGCCCGTAACCAGCTTGGGAGACCAGGTGGGGCGAAGAATTTTCTGAGAGGGGCCCAAGTTTTTTGAACTATGTCCAATAATTTTAAACTATGCCCAACACATTTTTCCAGGGGGGCGAACATTTTTCTAGGGGGTTTCGCACGCCCTGGTTACGGGCCTGAGCGCCTTCCTTTTGGCGTAACGAATGGTATTTCTGCGTTCCAACGGGACATCGATTGCTTCACAAAGACTTACAACTTGCAAAAGGTCTTCGCTTACTTAGACGATATAACTGCGACTGGCGCAACTTTCGCAGGACATGATAAAATCCGAATTGCTTGCTTGCCGCTGCGGCTGACTGTCGCCTGATGCTAAACGAAGAAAATCGCAGATTCGTGTGACGTCACTTGCAATGCTTGGGTATAAAATTTCTTTCAACGAAGTCGAACCTGATCCCGATCGACTGCAACCACTGCTCGACCTTCCGCCGCCTACGAACCTGAAGGAGCTCAAACGCGTCTGGCATATTCTCGCAGTATTCTTAGTAGATACCTAATTTTTCTGTCATGGCGGGTCCCCATCTGCGTGCAACGTGTTTTCCGCTCAAAGGAAGTATTTTATTTGCGAGCACTAGCGCGAGCTGTCTTGGGTGCTATCCGCCATGGCGTTCCATTTTCTGTTGAAACAGACGTTTCCGATCATGTCTTGGCTCTGATTTTATCGCAAGATGGACGGCCTGTGGCTTACATGTCGCGTACGTTAAGTGCTTGTGAAAGACGCTACCCTGCGGTTGAAAAAGAGGCTACAGCAATAATCGAAGCAGTTCTTCGCTGGAGTCATTTTGTAAAGGGTAGACATTTTACTTTGGTCCCAGACCAAGAAGCTGTGTCGTTCATGTTCCATCAGAACAATCGAGGAAAAATAAGAAACCCCAAGATTCTCGGCTGGAGACTTGAGTTGAGCCACATGACTTACAACATTCGCCACAAACCTGGTAGCGAAAACGTCACGGCCGATGCGTTCTCCCGTGCTTGTGTTTTGTTTTCTCTCACCTCTCTGCAAAACCTCCATCTCTTGGTCACCCTGGTTAGGCGCGACTTTATCACTTTGTGCGGCAGCGTAATTTACCTTATTTTTGTGAAGAGACGAGGAAAGTTTGTCGCAACTGTAGAACGTGTGTAGAGGTAAAACCTTTCTTCAGGCCCCTCTCGCAGACACTCGCACAACCTGTACGTCCCTGGGATCGCCTTAAGCGTCGATTTCAAAGGCCCTGTTGGAGGTTCCAGACCGTTTAGTCTCACAGTTATTGACGAATACTCGCGTTTCCCTTTTGCCTTTCCGTGTAAAAATGCGAGCTCGTCCACTGTTGTCGAATGTCTGTCGTCTTTTTTCTGCATTCTAGGTTTTCTGAGCTGTATTCACAACGACCGAAGTGCTTCATTCGTCAGCCAAGAAACGAGAGCCTTCCTCACTGAAAGAGGAATTGCATTTAGTACTTCGACGCCGTACCACTCAAAGGGAAACAGTCAATGCGAGCGAGTTATCAAACTGTGTGGCGAACTGTCAAACTGCTGCTTCATGACAAAAACCTGCATGAAGACCGATGGGAAATGGTTTTGCCAGAGGCGTTCCATGCTGTAAGATCCCTGGCCTGCCTTGCAACTAATGAAAGGCCACATGAACGTTTGTTTAGGTTTTCCAGCAGGGCGATGACTGGGAAGTTACTTCCCTCGTGGCTTCTCATCCCGAGACCTGTTCTGCTGCGGCGTTTCGTGCGAAGGAAAGATGATCCTCTCACCGATGACGTTGAAATAGTAGAAGCGAACCTTTCCCACGCTGTAGTGCGCTTTTCGGACGGGAGGGAAAGTTCCGTCTCCACATCTGACCTTACCCAGACGCGCAGGGTTTTTGACGATGATGCGCGTTGCAATCAACTTGAATCGTCTCCTGACACCTCGGGTCGGTTGCGGATGGCAACGTTGAGACGGCGCCGGCTGATAGCCCTGCAACGTCTCCCCGAAATGTGCCTTTGCGCGGGTCGACTCCAATTCGTAGACCCCCGGTCAGATATGGGGAAATTATTGTTTAGTTGTGCCACTTGTTAAATTTTTTTGTTGCGGTGAATGTAGCGCATTTCTGTGTCGCGCCTCGGGCGTCCCAGCGTTTAGCTGTCGCATCGCGCTGATTACCTAATTACGTCTCACGTGTTGTCTCGTGTGTTCTTTTAGTGCAACGTGTTATGTGCCAGTCCTTTCTCAGTTTGATGTCGTCTGCGTTAACTGTGTTGAGCTGTACTGTTGGCTCAGTGAACTAACTTTGATGCCTTTTGATAATCGTTCGCTTTATACATTTTCAGGGTATCGTAGAGTTTTCTTGTCAAATAAAACCTATAGCGAACTTGCGTGCAAGTGTTCACATCGATAGCTGTCGACACGACGTTTCATTGATGGTAATCAACTCAGGTACAATGTAAAGAACGGATATCAGTCAGAGAGGACATCGCTAACGGATATGTGATGACGTTACCGGAGTGGAAAAATACACAATTAATAACTGAAATGCTTGCTGTTAGCATCTTCTGCTCGAGCAGGATTTTGGAATTCGTTGCACTCGTTTGCAAGATGCATTGGGTTTGTCAGGATAGAAGCCAAAAACCAGGCCCGTAACCAGCTTGGGGCACCAGGCCGTGCGAAGAGTTTTCTGAGTGGGCCCAAATTTTACATCGATAACATGCACGAAAACCACAGTGATGCATACTGCGTTTACTGTTTTTAACAATGTCCAACACATTTTTCCATGGAGGGCGAAGGTCCCTACTTCCCCTTAGTTACGGGCCTGCCAAAAACTGTATCCAACTTTACTGCAATGCAGTTGTGGCTGCCATTGGCGTTAACCTTTCTTTTTCTAATAGCTTATTGAAATCTCCAACTCACATCTTTTACAAAAAAACTCTTACCAATAAAGGTGGCATCAACAAATAGACGAAAACATGGTAAACACCATTTTGTGTTGCTGTGACAATGTCTGCTGGAATCGTCTGTGACGGTGTACGAGTATGAGGGAGGCTGCCAAAGGCCTAGTTTCATTAGGTTGACAGTCTTTCCCAGAAATATGCTGCTTGTAGTCGGAAAGAACTGTCCATATTTGTCTCGAGGACGTACTGTTTAGCCATTCTATGTAGGGAAAGGTGGGGTACAGTCGACGCTTTTTTGCATTTTCAACCACTGCTAATTAAATTCAAGTCCAAACAAGCTCAAAATTTGTCACACAAAGCAACTCTTTATACAAATATCATGCCAAAACATCAAAACAGCGCTGATCAGACAAAAATTTACAAGCAGTTTTAAAAAAGTACTTTTTCTGTCGAGTGTGCCCCATGCATGGGGCACACTCGACATGTGCATGGGGTATACTTGGCTGATCAATAAAAAGTTGGGTTGCATGCATTGCATAATGTTCACGTGATATCCCATGTAAAGTAGGCACTTGACGACTGCATCTCCACTTTTTTCACATTCTAATTACCCACTATCACTGCATGGCAAACAAATTTGTATGATTACCAAACATTAATGAAACCATAGCAGTATGCTGAAATTCATGCTTTACCATACAAAAATAATGTGCCTCTAAGCACATAACAACTTAAAAGTGCCCATAGATTAGAATTATTCTTTACTGCATTTCAACGCAACCCCTCAAACTTAACCTTGCTTAGACTGACCAAGTGGCAATGTGTTGAGTGCGCCCCATACTTTTTTGGCAGATCTGTCCCATGCTTAACTAAAAAATAAAATGAAGTACCAACTCAGCTTGAAAAGAATTTGAATTCTGGCAGTATCAAATAATGTTGCGCTGCCCTGACTACAACGTTGCAAAAACTCAGACCAGAAGATGTTGATTAACGTGGGCAAAACCTAAATTTAAATCCGATTTTATGAATTACTTTTGGGTAGCACAATCACAACTTCCTCTAACTCGTAGCAACGGCGGTCTATCAGGGAAAAATTCACTTTAGTGCCACGGCTGGTATGAGACTAAATCACCATGAAAATTTTTAAGAGTTCAACGTTTTCAACTTTTTGAATGAATTCAAAAACACGACTGTGGCCCTAGGTCTACTGTGCTCCACCTTCCCCTACTTGACAGATCAAATGAATATATAAAGCAGGGGTGGGGTAGCCAGGGACCGAGTTTAAGTGGGGACGAGGGGACATATCCCCCCAACGTTTGGACAGGGGGGACATTTTATCTTTTGTCCTCCCCAACATTTTGTGACAAATAGTAATGTAGTTGTGCAAATTTCATGGTTGCATTGCTGTTGGAAACGTTTCCCCAGCACAAAACCAGGGAATAAATGAGAAAAATGAACATTATTACTGGATTATCTGTAGACACAGTATACAGATTTCCTACGTAAACTGAATTGTCATGATTGTTGAAAATTATGTTAGTTAATTTGAATTACCGAATCGGTGTGCACATGAACTTCGCTCATTCACGAACTCCTGCGCTGGTCTGTAGCCCGCAGTCAGAATACGGTTGCCACCAGGCGCGTAGCCGGGGGACAACGGGTCAATGCCACCACCGATTCCACAGTTTTCAGGTTAATAAAATATTTGAAGTATAAGCCAAAGAAATACGTCAGTGCAAATCAACGAAACTGCCTCAAGGAACCTTTCCTACTTCAGCATTTAGTCGAATACAAACTTGTATCTGACCTTTTGTAATCATAATCAATGACCGCAGGTAAAAAAAACTGGGTAACACTTTTCACAGCTGTTTTTGCGCACCAGCTTGCTGTATCCCACCTAATGGTTATGTACGCTTCATTTCATGACCATCGCAAATTCCTCTGACAACCGTGGGTGTTACAAATAGAGCCTATCCTTCTTTCCAGTGTCGGCGTAGCCTTAAATCAATATCGTAGGTTTTGTTTCGGCACAGTTTAAAAAATACATGCGTGAATATGGCGGTGAGATAAATTTTATATATCTTGAAGCTCAAACTTTGGCGAAGAAGCTATTCAGTTTCAAAGCCTTTTTCACTGCGCCATAGTCATTATTTAGCAACAATAGCATTCATTCTAGATATTCATTTGTGATTACATGTATTATGACGGTTCAATCACAATTTTGTGGAGCCTTAACGTTTTCATCAATGGTTTCCCTTTACCTTGCCGGCGAGTAAATGATCAGTCTTTTCAAGATAGTAGACTCCGACCTGCTGTTCATAATCTCAGTGTTTCCACCTTCATCTGATGTAAATTGCCACCCTATCCTACAGTAAATAATTTGAAATCATGCAACGAGAAGAGTCAGCAGCAAAATGTAACGTAAGTAGCAAGGTGCTTTTTATTTTGCAAGTGCTGAGGGAATTTACACTGCCATTACTCATAGATACTGAGATGACTTGCACAGGGGTGGATATTAAATATAGGGCCAAGTTCTCAGAAGGGGCCCCTAAACATCGCTATTGCGAAAGTTAGATGTGGGATTACGTGGATAAAAGAGTTAAATTTGTTGCACATTTCAATTTATCAAATAAATTGAAGAGCATAATGACGAAAGGAACAAAAATTTGTAAAGTTTACACAATTGAAAGATGCCTCCTATGGCACATTTTCCCATAATTTTTGCTTTATTTTGGAAAACATATGAGGAAAAGAGAGGCCCGAGCGACTGCCTCGTTGTCCTTCACTAACATCCATCCCTGAGCTTGCAATCTCTCTTGTTGGCAAAGCGCATGTGACTAGAATGAAACTAAATTTGAATTTTTCCCATTAGGGCTTCGAATTCCGCAGTTAAGGTATTGTATTTTCAAGAAGCCCGTGATTTGTACAAATTTAATTACATGCAGTGCTGAGCTATCTTTACATGCAGCTGCGCGTGGTCAGTGAGTTTTGTGATACTGGGTTTACTATTGTTTTCACAGTTTAATTCCACCTTATATTTCAATGAAGTCGGTTAAATTCAGCAAAGTCTCATCAAATAATTTAAACGAAGTAAGTTTAAAGTAACTACAAAGGTTTTACAAAATAGGTTGAACGTAGCCAAAAGATCTTACGGATTATCAAAAATTCAAAAAATTTTCAAACGCGTGAAAGACTCTAGCGCAGTGGTTCTCAAACTTTCATGAGCCGTGGCCCCCTTGGTGAATATTTAATATATCGTGACACTTGGGTTATGCAATATCACGGCAAAGCTGCCTAGTGAAGGCCTCTGCTCGTGGCCCTCAGAAAACAGCTCCGTGGACCCCCTGCTCTCGCTTTTACGGTTATCAACTACATACGTGAATTAATCGCTCAAAAATTAGATGACAACAGGATCCACTACTTACATGCGCGAAAGTTTTGTAGAAGACCTACTTCGCAAGTCATTGCCTCAGAGCAAAGTCGCTGCTCGGCTTCGGTTGAACGTGCTGTGTTGGTGTACATCCGAAGCGTGTAAAAACAATATAACAAACGCAATCGCAATGGCGGCCGCGATGACTTCTTGCTCAAGTGCAATATTGGGCATAGGGAGGTTTACTAGCGCTCTGGCAAGAAAGGTTTATGAGCAAATGGTGGCATTGATCCATAGTGGAAGCTTGGAACTTCAATATCAAAACTTTCAAAACTTGTCAATTCAATGAAAGCAGACGTTTTATTTGTCGGCTTAAATCTGAACATAATTGTTCAGGAGAAAACGCCAGAAATATGCAAGTTTCATGGATGATGTTTTGAAAACAAGGAGCATTGAAATATTTGAATCTTGAAATTCGGTTGTTGTTTTCCCCAGCCCTAATAAAGTTTCTGGCTACGCGCCTGGTTCTACAGCTAGTATTTATCAAAAGATCTTGTGGTTTGTTTTTGATTTGATCTGTGTGGTGATTATTAGTAGCAGTACATTTTATTTATCGGAACTGACCAAATTTGAATTGATTATCATAATTTTTTAGCATAATTGTGTCTATTTAAGCCCAACTCTCAGAATTAATGTATTTTCATATTAAATGCAGTGCTAAGTGCTACATACCTAGATATAGCACCATTGTGTACTTGTATACACTACTAGTTGCTATACCACTACCATGGGCGTAACCAGGGCGAGGCATGATCACCAAAATATATCAATTCCATTAATGTGCACCCTATTTTGCCAATTTTACAAAAAGGTCGTACTATGATTGAGTGAGCATTGTGACGTCATCGAAACGCAAACAATGAGGTTTGTCCCCCATGTTTTTTAGCAAAGTCGGTCCCTGGCTATACGCCAGCCAATACAGAGCCCGCCAGTCTGCCACTCTCCCTAATCCTCAACAGCCCACACTGAATCATTCACTGTCTAATTTAATCAAGAATCTGACAATTAGGCTGTCAGAAAAAACGAGAAATTTAATAAAAGCTGTAAACCGACTCCTGTAAAAACTTGTAAAAATGTTTCACTCCTGCTCCGGGTCCGGTGGTAATTCAAAATTCCGACTCCGGGAAAAAACGTAGACTCCGGCCGGAGCCAACTCCGACTCCGTGATCACCTCTGGTATGGATGAAACGCGGGCACTGGGCACTTTCAACCTCATCATGATCCCATTTGTTGCGGACAGATATATATTTTTGTAACAGGTAGACATGCAAGCGTTGTGCATGACTGCCTGCACAGCGAACCAACCACGTGGTGCTGTGCAGTGATGCGTCTTGTTATGCGTGTTGTCAACATACGACGATGCTTACAGTATGTCTTCAACGATAGCCAGGCGTCGTGCGGAAAGTCCTTGAGCGTTTGATTTTGCGCAGATCATGCGCTTGCTTGATCCGGAGGGCTGCGGGTACTTATCATGCCACATTTTACTGTTGACCTTTTGAAAAAGATATTGGATATCCTTGACCCCGAACCACCGAACACTGAAAACTACGAGTATCTGCATTTCAGTCCTGCACTTGTCAGGTAATGATACGGGCTGTTTTGTTTAAAGTACGCTCTGTTGGAGTCTTTTTCTCGGGCAGAGATCTCCCCGCCGGTGGTGGATATCATCATCATGTTAGCAATTTCGTTTTTTTTGTGGCCAATCATTTTGCAGTTCTGCTTGGCTCTAGACTAGCAAGGTCCAACCCAAATGGTTTACTGAGTCACAAATTATGTCACTATCTTAACAAGGGCCCACACTGAATGACGTATTAATGAGGGCCGCACACTGAATGGCGTACTTCGATTTTAGCAAAACAAATTTAGCTTACGCTAATGTACTTAAAGCGTTCGAATTCAAACTGCAATGGTAACAGACGTGTTAAAGTGACACTGAGGACTACCAGCATCAAAAATGTCAAATTCAAAATTATCAAAATAAGGACAGGCAACAGTATATAGGATTCTTTTACTATAGCGAAAACCGGAACTGGGCAGCACAAAACCTTCGCGTAAGCCGCATACGGTCGGCGCGTTGGACATAGCTGTTCTAGATGGTAAAATTTTATTCGTTTCAACGCGTTGGTAAAAGCAACCTTTCCGTCCTTTCTTTTTGTTCGATGCGTCATTTTGACTGCAGACGTCCAGAACCCAAAGTAGGTCGGACTGTGGCGCTGTACTGATCGGCATTGCAAGCAGACAGCCAGAAGTTTTGGTGAAATAAACTCTTCGGTAATTCACCGAAAAATTGTACTTCGCCGTTGTTCCCCACAGCAGTGTGCGATCCCGTGAAAACAGCCCTACTATTTTCAGAGAGTATTTCCCAAGCCAGTTTGAGACGGTGTTTCGGGTCCGGTGATTTTCCTCTTAAATGATCTATCTTGCAACGTACTTTCGGCATAATTTTGCTAAGATTCATTCCCACTTGATAGCACGCAGCTGAAAACCGATAAAGTCCATGTTGAAGACCCTGTTCAGAAGATAGAAGCAGCAGAAAATCGTCTGCAAAAGCAAACGGTTGATCCTGCAGCTTCCAGCAATAACATCCTCGTAGATTCGATTGTGACTGCCCATCCTATTCATATAGACTATGAAGAGGAGTGGTGACAGCACACACCCTTGTCGGAGTCCAACACCCGCGGACAACGGTTGTGATTTGACTCCAATGATACGGCCACAAACGTCTGAACAGGAATACAATGACCTGACGGCCATCTGTCATGCGCGCAATTTTGTTGTAAAATGTGGGGGGCAGCTTGGTGTGAAACCAATATAGTCATCGGGTTGATGCACAAGTGCTCCGCGTGCAGCCTGCTTGCACTAATATCGTATTTGGATACAAACAAGCACAACAGTATAGTAGATCATATGAACTGGGTTTTATCATAGCTGTCAGTTGTAGTGCACAAAATGCTGAATCGCATTGGCATCACCGTGCATATAACCAGGCCCGTAACCAGGGGGCCAAGCCCCCCCTAGAAAAATTTTCACCACCCCTGGAAAAGTGTGTTGGACATAGTTCAAAAATATTGGTCATAGTAGAAAAAATCTGGGTCCCTCTCGGAAAAATCTTCGCCCCTCCAGGTGTCCCAAGCTGGTTACGGGCCTGCATATCACTCTTATACTAGAACACATCAATTATCACGCATTTTATAAGAATTGTGGGTAAAAGCGCTATCGGATGTCTTGCTCACGTTGCTTTAACATTACAAAGACAATAAATATTTTGCTTGCACATTTCCGTTTTTTGAAAAAGCTTCAAATCTTTTAATGCTACTGGGCCTCGTGCATGCAGCCCCACTTCTACCAAAATCTCCATTAATATCTTCTTACAAGTAGCAAAAGAAGTTTGGCCAAAAATTAGCGTAGCCTGCTTCACAAAATGATTTCAGTCAGGGTTGCCAGATGAAAATTTCAATAAAAAGCCAAAAAGTCTTAAAAAGAGACCAGAAAAAAAGCCAAACTTTATTTGCGGTATTGCCATTCCTTTGTCACAAAGAAAGATTTTAAATTACAAGAATAACAAAAATTCTTCAAATTTATGGTAAGATTAACTCTTGCTTGGCATTGTACGAGAGGGTGGAGGAGGTCCGGATCCAGGGGGGCGATCCTACCTAAAACCTACGAAGTAACCTTTTTCACCACAATTTTATACAATTCAGAAAACAACATTCGTCATATAAGGTCATTTTATCGCCCAATTTTTTGTCACAGCAGTGTTGTGAAGTATACTTTAACCCTCTTACAAAGTAAACCCGTAATGAGACTTGGCTGCTAAATATTACTGAAATCTCCCCCCTCCCACCTAAGTTCAAGGGCTGGATTCGCCCTGGGCTGGAGCTCATTGTTACTGATAATTCTCTGACTTTTCACGGTTTGTGAGATTGCACACTTTGGGTACAATAGTGCGACAGTTTGCATACTGATCCAACGGCAGCTTTATGCACCCATATGAAAGTCATCTCCCGATAGCTCATATACGTACGTCCAGAATCATTGCAGCCCTTCAATTCTTGACGTCATTAGGATATCACAATGGTGAATCCCGTCGCAAATTGCTTTGCTGGGAAATCGATTTCGTGTCAGCGATGCATCTTCAGTCCAGCACTTTCATGTGAAATGACGAAAAAGACTGACTAAAGCAGTGTTTCTCAAAGTGGGCGGAACACCCCCCCCCCTTGGGGGCGATTCTGATGAGCAAGGGGGCGATTGGGGAGCGAAAAAACATCAAGGGGGCGAAAATGCTCAATTACTAATCGATCATTAAGTTAATTTCAGTATCCCGCTATTGTATATGACTTGTTAGATTCCTTCAAATTGTCATTTATAATCATTGGAAGTTGTTGCTCAAGCATTGTTGAATTTTTACTCTGGATCTTCCATGTGCCCCGCTACAATGTGGATTATTTCAGGGCTGCGGAGTCGTCGTAAAAATTTCACAGCTCCGATTCCGGAGCTCTTCTTTTCATGAACATTTGCTCCAGCTCTGGAGTTCTTGGTTTTCATGAGTGTGGCTCCGGAGGTCTCTTTTTTCATGGCTCAGGCCCAGTTCCGGCCTTTGTTTTCACACGTTAATATTTTAATTGTCATGGTGTGCATCAAGTTGAACGAAAAATGAATTAAATCAAGTGCACAAAACTACGAGCATATACCAAACTTTTTGAGTAATTTAATCAAGTGTTTTTTAACAAGCAGCGCTCTTACCATGAGGAAATCAGCGAGAAAAAGGCAATCACAGGTTCAGACGATTCAGAGAACAGTTACTGTACCACTACAAACGCAACTCAAGGTAACGGTAATACTGTATAAAAAAATTTCTGCAAAGGCAGTCGCTGGTTTTGCCGTCAATGCCTGAGGACCTTTTGTTATTTCTTACGACCAGAATCAAGAAAATAGCTGTTTGGAAAACTACATTTGTGTCCGAGCATTTAAACACAGACCAGTCCCAATTGACCAAGTGTTTTACACTCGTTTTATGCCTTGCCTGTTGCAGTCTTGGCGATTCCAGCCAACAGCGCTGCCCGGGCAAACCATGAAAAGAGCGCAAAACACATAGTCGATTCTCATGTGTTCTTTCAAACACGCACACATTGGCATTAACACAAATGCGAAGATGTGTTTAAAAGCCCTTTGTTCAAAGAAATAGTTTGACTTCTAGCAAGAAATTAACATTTGACTTTTTTAAAATAGCTAAAAACTTCTGATTTCTTATCTCTTGCACTCATAATTGGCAGTGATGAATCGCAATTTAAAGTACAATTTAACCAGCCAAGCTTAGGAGAAAATAAGACGGATGGTTACCGTGCTGATAGCATAGATTGTTTCCACAGACGAATACTTCAAGAAAAGTCCACATTTATTTACATTAATTTTTGTACCCCCCTGATAATGTACTGCTGTGCAAAGCAATGTTAGTTCGCAACCAATTGTTTATTACTTTCATGTTATGCTACTGCTTGTAAGCGTAATTTTTCCTAGTCAACTTCGCCAGTCTTGTACACCTTGCTAGTAAGCCTAATGGTTTCTCATAAAGATTCCTACTTTACAATGGCGTGCCATGCATTTCACGCTTAAATCTGCAATGGTATCATATCTTAATCATACTCCTTGCTAACAGCATGACTGCACAGCTACAAAAGCTGTGCATATTTTGTCACACACCTACTCGTTATAGCTCAGTTCTTTTTAGATCGCTACACTACTACAGAACCGGTTGATCATTCTAACTAGAAAGTAAGATGTTGTGGTAGTTAACGTGTTTCGTACTTCTACAACAGTGGTTCTCGACCATTTCGCTGAAGGGAGCCACATCCAGACCTATGATTTTGTTAGAAGGCCGCACTAAAGGTTTTTACCACACGTCAATTGACACGTTTTGTTTTATTGCACTAACGAAGTCTGTTGCACAAAATATTAGAGGTGTTACTGAAAGGCACTGCGTATCGAAAGGAACCCTTTCGCAGCAAAGAATCAGACCGGGTGCCATTTACAATACTCAGGGGTGTCGCGAGCTAATACGTTTTTCAATATATCATTGAAAAGATATTTTTAAAATGTCGCCAAACCTCAAACCAAATTGCTATGGGTGCCGCAGAGTTCTATTTTTCTTTTGTAGGGTACCCAAAGGCTAAAAAGGTTAGGAACCACTGCATTATTGAGCTCTTACAGAGTATATATTTCGCCTACGAAGTAGGCATCATCAGCTCTTATTCAAATACAATATGTTACATAAAGATTGCTAAAAGCCGCACAAAGAATGCTTGGGAGCTGCATGCGGCTCTTAACAGTGTTTGAGAACCATTTTTTATCAAGTAACACAACGTGTGCCATCTACGATGTCACAGCCTTAGTGATTATATCAAATCAAAGAAACACCAAAGGCTTGCAGATCCATTACTACAGTCTGGTGTCGTAACTCATAGCAATCGTGTGTAATGTACTGCAGTGCACAGAGCACACGTAAGTCTATTTGGCAAAACCGTTAGTATCTACGAAAGGACCCGGAGGTACCTCTCAAATGGCCATAACTTCGGCTCCGGTCCTAAATTTTTAAACTGAGCTCAGGCTCCTGATTTTTAATTTGAGCTCCGGCTCCAGGGAGAATGCACAGCCCCGGCGTTTCGTCTTCGTAGCTCTAGAGTTTTTCCGCAAGAATTCTGAACGTAATATTAGCGTCGAAATACAGTATTGCTTAGTTCAGTTTTTAATTGCTTGGTTCAGCTATTTAATAATTTCTTTAAATAAAATTCTTTAAATTTACTACATCTTGTTTGTTTTATCAGGCTTGGGGGGCGAAAACGACGTGTCGAGTGTGAAGAGGGGGCGATTGAATGAAAAAGTTTGAGAAACACTGGACTAAAGCAAGATCATAGAAAGTGCGGTGACTACAATAACAGTTCCATAAACCTACTACCACCAAAGCCTGACATCATTGTCGCATTTCTATCGCGGAGACACAGACCTGTCTGCAAGCGTTGTGCTTGCTTAGTGCTTGCAACACAATATACACTACACAGTGCAGTGAATGTACACAATTCCAGTCATTACGCAAAAACTTTATTTCGAAACTGGCATCCCTCAAATATTGTTAATATCAGAACCCGGGCGTCAGTCTAATAGCATTTATCACAAATTTTGCAAGTGTGTTGCCAAAAAAAAATGAAATAGTAATATTTTCCTTCATGGAACATATTTCAGCGTAAAAAGGCCAAAAGAAGCCAAAAGGCCAAACGAATTTTTTAAGGCCAACCAACTTGAGATTAGGCCAAAAAAAGGCCAAACGGCCAACTAAAATTTTTTAGGCCAACCAACTTGAAACGAGGACAAATTTTTTTAATTTGGCTCAAAATCGCCAATCCGGCAACCCTGATTTCAATCTATTTTTACTGCTGGTGGGTGGAGGATGCATCCTTTCAATTTCACCTTGTCGGCCCCTGTTTACATACCCATCTAGTCTACAATGCAATTCCTGCGCACCTAATCGTCTGGTGACTGTTGTTTCGAGACTTCTGTCAGTGGTGCCACTTGGCTCGGTCTTTCCACAATCAAAATTTTCAGGTTTATCATCAGATTTTAATAGATGAAATTAATGTCAAAATTTCATTCTAAGAGTTATACTTGCATAAAGACACGAAAATATATTTGAGATTAAACAGAAATTAAAATGCACAACGGTGAATTGGCAAAAAAGTACCAAGTTTCACCTGCAATAACATGAAAAGAATGTCCAGAAAACTAGGTGTCACGTACCTGTAAAGCAAATGTTTCGCATTTCATTTAAAACATTGCTACATTGTGGCTTTGGTAAAACTTAGGTAAATCAGATGACTTAAGAACCAATGTATTCAGCACAGGCACGAAATGTAGGAGTCACGGAATAAATATATTTTGGATTTGTTGGTCACCATTGTCGCGACACAGGCGCGGATTTACCATTAGGCTGAAAGGCTTAAGCCTAGGGCCCATAATTTCGGGGGGCCCCAAAATTTCGGGAGTAAGGGCGATTTCCAGCATTTTTCTAACCAATTGTATTTGCATTCTTGTTTTGATTCAACGCACGTTGTTTCACTACGCCGCTAACAAAAGATCTGTATAGAACAGAAGTTTCCTAACTACTTCATCCGAGGGCCACATAAGTTATGACACAATTGTGCGAGGGTTGGACATCTTACGTAATGTAATTGTTTCGGGATGTTACATTCTATCAAATCAAAAAGTTTTTCGTCAATTAATTTTCAATTATTTACAAAATGTATTCGTGGGCCGGATTTGGCCCGCGGTTCGCAGTTTGAAGAATGGCTTGGCAGGCCGGATGAATAGCTTCGTGGGCCGGATTTGACTGGCGGGCCATAGTTTGGAGACCCATGATATAGAAGAATAAGCGCAAAGGATTGAAGTGAATGACGATGAGCATTCTTTTTTATGGCGTTGAGACTTGGTTATTGTTAGGTATAATGTGTGGAACAAAACGCCTGAATGTTTTTCAGATTATACGAGGCCAGTGAGGTACTTTCGTTCAGCCAGGTCTATCTCTTATTGCTTTTTATGGGTAAGATACGGGGTAACTGCAAGACTAGCCTGCACTGTAGCTAAGGCTGCAGATATTCAATGGCGCAAAATGCAGTGGCGTATCTGTGCGAAATGGCGCTGATGGCAAAGTTGATGTGTGCGCCCTTTCTAATAAAATTTATATATTATATATATGCACAATTTTCACGAAAGTTAAAACATTAACATAGTGTTGCCTGACAAAATTGTACATAGTGTTGCCTGACAAAATTGTACATCTTAGAAAAAAATCAAAAAATATATTGCAACTGCAAACGACAATTTTTTTTAAAAAGAAACACATTTAATTTGAATTGTGCAATAAATTATTTAATGCAAGTCATGCATCACTTGTATTCGAAAAACACGATTCCATCGTAACATTAATATATCCAACCTTTTCCGGTTAAATTACACAAAAAATGCTCCTTTCCTCATCAAAGCTAGATCACACAATCTGCCCTGACTTACGATTAGTCATTGAGGCACGGATGTATGTAAGGATCAGTCTCAGTTTACCTATAGCGCCTCCAATAATTTTATTCAGGAGGGGCCAGTCAATGATGTCGCCAGTCACTGACGTCGTTTTGAGTCTGACTGTTACTTCCATTTAGTTTCTAACAGTTGAAAATTAATATAAAATTCTTAGCAGGTTTGTTTCGAGGGGGGAGCATGCTGCAAAGTCTTGCGCTTTAGCTGGAAAGGTAAACATGACAAAATTTTCAGCTATTTTGCAGACAACAGTCCCGTCGATCGCCGACTATGTACAGTAACAGACTGTTAGGTGTCGTACGAAGTACAGGTGCTTCATTCAGAGCCAGCTCTTGACACTTGCAAACCGTGCAATTGCACAGGGAACTCAATAAATATGCAATGGGAGTGTTGTCAGATAACTTCACCGCTGGCTTTTGCGTTAGCTTCTTTATGACTGTTTCTGTTCCTGATGTCGAGGGAATTCAGAATAAAGTAATATGGTTACGAACTGGAACAACTTGTTCAGTGAATGTAGCGAGCACGTATAGTGCTAATTTGTATGACATCAGTCGTCGCGAACCTTCCAGAAAGACCCCCAATTTAAAATAGCCTCGGGCCAAGAAAATGAAAATTCGCCTCTGTCGCGACATCATAAGAAGTGAGGATAAACGTATATTTTATCTTTAATTCCTAGTCAAGTCCCCAAGTTTTGAGCTATAGGTCAATATATAGCTAAGTAAACTTCTCCAACGTTTTGACTAAAATCTGTATACTGATGGTTGAAGACGGTCTTTTGCAAAACTGTCCATTCTACAACTGTCTCCACAGTCCACAAGTCCCCTGGTTTTGTCGTTGGCAAAAACGTCGCAGAGATTTGCCTGAAAATATAACTTTCTAACATTATATACACTAGAATCATTAAAATTTACGCTCTCTGTTTCTGAATACGTGCCAACCAACGTTACAGCAAAACCACTTACAATTCTGCATGAAACAAATCATGGCTGCATTGTGGTCTCTTACATGGGCAGCTGTAAAACTCTCGTTGTTTCAAGACAATGACCTGTCTAACAGTACACCATGCAGGGTAGAATGTCGGACCGAAGCAGTTAACCATCTTTCGCGGTCTCTAGAAACTAGAAAGGTGCTAAAAAACATTTTATCGAAACTAAAATTTATAAAATATCAGAATCAGTTATACCACACCAGAATATGTTTAAACATCAGCTTGGCTATGTATGGCCTACCATCTAACATAAAAAGCTCTTCACACAAAACGTGACAAACGTCACTTTTATTTTTGAAACCTCTCCAAATACAAAACCTGAATATAAAAAAGGGTTGGACATGGCATATTATATCCCCTGACTGAAAAAGTGGGAGGACACGTTCCCCGAGTCCCCCACCAAATTTCGCCCATGCCACCTATTATGGGCCGTCAACACCGTAATAACCCGAATAACTCTATAAAGCTCAATCTTTCAAGCTTTTCTCGAGGGCACCCGGTCACATGCTTTCTCGAAGTCGACGAGACAAGGGCAGATAATTTTAGTAACGTCGCAAGATTTTCAAAAATTTGTTGCAAGGTGAAAATCTGGTACGTGGTGAAAAGTGCATTGGGTATCCTGCTCTCTAGGTCCAATTATACTTCGCGACTTATCCAGGGAGGTTAGAAGGAAATCCTCCCTGTCTTCTGGTGCATGGGAATGATAACCCAGTATGTCAATGCTTGGAGACCTTCCAAAACACCAGGTCACTTGAGACACACGAGTAAGTTACAGAAATCTTCTGTTCAAGGCTTTTAAGCATTTCTGGTCAGATTTCATCGCAGACTTCAGCTTTTTGATAACTATGAAGACATCGGTGGAAATGATGCTATTTTCCTCCCCCAAGTGTACCTCCTGTGTGTCTGATAGTGTACAGTGACAGGGTTCAAAAGATACTTGAAATGGTCCTCCACCTACCCAGAATATCCTCCTCATTGCAGAGCAAGGCGCCATTTTGGTCTTCGATGGATTTACCATGATGTGATTTTTTGCCACGTTTACACCGGATGGTTTTGACAATATACTTAGTTCATTTGCCAGTAACTAGAATCCAGTTTATGTCCGCGATTGTCCCAATATTGAATTTTGGACTTTTTCACCGTGAGTACTGCGGGCTTTTGCACATTAGCTCAGCATACAGTGAATGCAAAGAGGATTCGGCTTTGTTCTGAAGCCATGCCTGGTAGGCTACTTTTCTCGAATTGCATCTTTCGCCTACTGGTGCCACCACCACGGGGTTACTTTTTGGGGAACTGTCGCCACACGAAGTCATTTCATTCCCATCCGCATACCCGAGTAGTAGATGAAGCTACATCCGCTTTGAACAGCCGCCACTCCTACTCCGCGTCCGCCACAGAGCGCGCAACCGGAAAGTACTTGAAAAATGTGTTTGTGCACAAGCAACCATAGAGTGAACGTGGTCGAGCGGGAGATCTCTGTTGTTGCATGCCCGTTACACCAGCGGGCTTGGCGTTCTTTCCGCATCTCCTCCCAAAAGAAGCCGCAACATTATCCCTCGATTTTGTCCGTGGATGACGGGGGTTTCAGGAATTCGCTTCTGCTTTTTAAAATTGAATTGAGTTCACTTAGAATCTCACTCAAAGTGTATCATTATCCTTAAAATCCATTCCAGCACATTGCTTTAAGCAGCCCGTGCCAGTCACGCTGTCTCAAACAGCAACCTTGTATTTGCAGACATATGATCAACTCGTCGATCCGCTTCGACAGGGACGCATTCACGGCGATGTATTTGGAAAACGAAGGGTCCAGTGTCGGCGCCAACTGGATCCTGTCCACGCTGGATGCTGACGGTGACGGGACCATCACAGTCGCCGAGATCCAGACAAGACTTAGCGTCGTTCTCGACCGCTGTAAAGACAACTTGATGAAAGATATATCGAGTACGGTTTGTATTTTGTCACTGGTTAAATTAACCTTTCGCCGAACGATCCAGTTCGATGCTTCCAGCGTCGCGGTTGTATTGTTTGGGGCGAGAAAGTGACGTCGCTGCCTCTAAATTGCGTCATCGACCGATGGTTTTGCAGCATCTGATCCCTAGCTCGAATAAAGACAATCTTATAGCGCGACTTATATTGGGGATTCAAACATGGCACTCACTCAACGGTCTCTGGATTTTCGTGTCCCAGGGCTGTTTTTTCTCGCTGTGACATTTCGGTCATTTGCCCGAAATAGTTTGAAAACCTTCTGTTATTTTTTCGCTTCGGATATTTTTTTGCATAACTAAAAAATGTATCATGATCGAAATGACTTAATTTTTTTATGTCATTTATAAAAATTAGGTCAATTTTCGAAAAAAGCGCAGTGGCAGGGTGATGTACTTGTGTACCACGTAAATGATATGGTGTATTTTGTACAGAATGTATTGCATCAGGTTGTTCGCAGTGATGTCCCCAACACTCGAGTAGCAGGGTGGCGAAAAAGTAAGAGGGACCAGTATTTTAGCAAATTGTAAATTGAACCACGACCGTCATTTCCTTCAGGCTCTCATCTAATTTTTGTTAAAAGCTTTGAAGTGATTCGTTTATAGTTTGCCCCTCCCTGTTGTGGCTTGCTGCCAATAACTTTGCAAAGTCCTCGAATGTTTTTGCGATTAATTTATCAGCGTGCGGAGTCCTTCACAGGTCCGTGGCCACATGGCGCATCCGGTGGCAGTGGTACCCGAATTTTTTTTGTGTCCCGCATAAAATTTTGTTGTGCTCATAAAAATGTGTTTTAAACATATAATGAACAGACATGGGACGATTACAGCACAAATGTAATCGATTACGGTTACGATTACTTGCCACCTGCTCGATTACGATTACGCTTTCGAATAAACAAAATCACAATGTAATCGATTACGATTACATTGTAAGTAATAACGATTACAATCGCGATTACGTTTGTCTTGAAACATCTTCAGAACGAAAACAAACCCTATTTGAATGGTTTGATGTATAACTATATAAACGAAAACAAACCCTATTTGTATGGTTAAATGTACTGTATAAGTATATTTTCAGACAACATACGATATGAATAAATGCAATAAACGAAATTGCTAATCTGTAAGGATGAAGCACCGGAAAAATCACATTAATTGTTTAATGAGATGTTCGTGCAATCAACAAACCAGTGGCGTAACTAGAGGTTTGAGCTAGAGGGGAAACTTAGCTGAAGGAGGCGTACAGGCCTCTGTAGGTGACCTACTAGTGAACACTTGGAAAAAAACGTGAGAAATAATGGTGAATCCGGGTGTGGATGGCCATACTAGAACCCCAAATCAACGGAAAATACTCCGAAAAACGCAAAATGACGACGAACTATTGAAAATCAAGAATATTAAGTAGGGACCTGGTTTTTACATTTAGCTGGCCAGGGGAGTCAATTCGCCCCTCTTACTCCACTGCAACAAACACATTAAAACAATAATTAAACAAAAATGATCACTTTTCAAAATCCTTGTTACAGTTGATAAACATCAACGCTTCAAATAGTTTATCAATCAAACGACATCAATCAGGCTTGAACATTCGTGCAGTAACGCTGAAAATTCGTTTGTTAATACTTCCAAAATTGCTGACTATTTCTCCTAACCGCGGTTTACGATCGTATGCAAGACAAGCCAGTATAGCATTATGCAGCCTTTAATTGGAAATGAAATGGACAGTGACGCCAATATAGCTGTTCATCTGTCACTTGGACCAAAAGTCAATGGTCAACAAAACCTTGCTGGTTTCGCTGAGTTTTTTTTACCAGTTTCTGGTGGATCACGGTTGACATGCTAGTTATCAGTGTTGCGGAAACGTGCTTTCGACTTGGATTAAACTTAAGTACCTTATTCATCTGAAAAAAGGTAATTTACTGTATATAAATTACTGTACTAATTAGATACATAGCCTACTCCAGCACTTACATTCATAAGTTCACTCTGAATATAAATAAATGAAACCAACACCTCTCCTCGTAATGTCCCACTATTTTGTTGCCGTTGTGTCAACCGGTTTTTAAGAAGAGCTCCTATTTTTGTTGCTACGTCTCGCTAGACTCACTACGTACAGGCCCGTCGTCAAGATTTAACAGCAGGGGGGGGCAAAAACCAGAAGGAGGGGCCAAAAACCAGAAGGGGCGGCCACATTTGTAAAATACAGTATTAGATGTATGCAGCAACCGAAAGGCCAAACGTGAAATGGGTGGGCACCGATTTCAAATGGGGGAGCCGGGCACCACTGGCCTCCCCACTGGCGACGGCCCTAAGTACGTAACTTCTGGCGGCCAGCAGGAAGAGTAGTTGGAACAAAGCTAGAATTTGCTACAAACGCATGTGCTTGTCGCTGGATTATCTGGATTTAACACACACAGACAGGCTAATAGTCTCCCCTGAAACATAACCATAATAAACGATGATAAAGGAAGAAATTCAGCCACCCAAACCGCGGTTGGGCGCACAGTGATGTAGGTTGAAGATTTCGTAATTTAATCGCGAACGTAATCGTCGATTACGATTAAATTGGCAATGTAATCGATTACGATTACATTTCATTTTTGGTCAGTCCAATTCGATTACGATTACTCAAAAAACTGTAATTGATTACGACTGACGATTACGATTACCCCATGTCTGATAATAAAAGCAAACGTTTTGCCCACTTACAAATGCATTTTGTCCTTCCCAGCGCCGGATTTAGGGGGCGAGCAAGGGACCCGGGCCCAGGTCCCCCCACCATGTTCATGTGTTTAGCCACATGAGCGAAATGTGCGTGCCACTTAGTGATTTTTAGCGATAAAAGTTTTTTGTAGACGCTATTAGATTATCGGACGTCCAAACAGCAGTATTTCACTTCAAGAATATTTGATATTGTGGCGAAACAACTATCACACTTATTGGTTTCCTGAAAGTCGGTCAGGTATCTGAATCTAGTGAATGCAAGGCCAAGCCACGTAGAACACGTTAGCTTACGTCTCTACTCGTTTCCGGAAGATTTTGCGTCTGCTTTACTCAGATTTGCACGGGTCCCATATGAGTAGCATTGCTAGGTTTGGCTACAATACGTCCTCTTTTTGGAGGACTTGTCCACTTTTTTCATGAGAAATGAAATATTATCTGAAGACATTCGAAAGTGTCCTTTTTTGCGTTCTTATTTTGCATAGCTATGTAATCAGTGGCGTAACTAGAGCTTTGAGTCAGGGTGGAAAACTTAGCTGAAAGGAGCCCACTGGCCACTGTACAGGGCTCACTAGCCAACACTCGGGAAAAAAACTTGAGAAATGATGGTGGATTCGGATGTGGATAGCTAACTCACCGGAAAATAATCCGACAAACGCCCAAAAACAACAACCTACTGAAAAACAAACGAATACTAAAACCGAAATATCCCTTGAGGTAGCGGACCGTTTTTTCACATTTAGATTGCTAGGGGGGGGCATTGGCAATTGCACCCCTCTGCCTCCCATCAGTTATATCACTGGCTATGATATATTGTTTTTGCGTACAGTAAGCTGTCCCTACTCTACTGCAACAAGATACGAGATATTGGCGTAGCTTGGTTTATGGGAGGACCTGCAAGTTGTCTAATTTATCTATGTTTTGGTTGAGCTAATTCTCGGCTGGAAAGGCGGGAATGCTTTCGCATTAATCGTTACATAACAGTGGTAAATCTTTTAATACAGTATCTCAATGATCTTGGCATTAGAGTGCTAATTGCTGACGACATTATACTGTACTAGCTTTGCTGATGAACCGTGATACGGTGATCAGTGTATTGTACATAGCTTAGTGTAGTATAGCTTCTAGTAATTATAGCGAATCCAGGGGTGCAAAAATGTCGCGTATTTGCGCCGCGCGATCAAAAACTAAATTATTTTGAAGCTGAGTGAATTACGTGTGGTTGCATTTGCACAGTTCGCAAAAAAGAGTGAAAAGACTATTGTGACTTTGTGCATATTGAGCACCAAAAACTTATTTCTCGTAGGGCAACCAGATGGCTATCACTTTATCGCAGCTGCCAAGGATGCTTCAGTTGTACCAAGCTTCTGAAACGTTTTTTTGGAAATTCTTTGAGCGAATTCTGTTCACATTAAGACATTTGCAATCATTTCTGGTTGTTTTTATTGAGCAAGCTCAGATTATTGAGAAGTCAAAAGCATCAGTTGCTGAGTTTGTATCGTGTTTCGCCACCGTGAAGGCAAGAATTCAAGAGAGACAATCAGATGTGAATATCGAGCCAAGTTAAAACTGCACTAAGAAAACTCAGCGAAGTCAAGGATCATGACTGTGATTCATTCATGTCAGATGTATCTGTATTGTACAAGTCTTGTGTTTTACATCTGGCTGAATGGGCCACTTTATGTGCTGAATTTAAATGCTTTGATTAGATTCCTCCGTTTGCAATAACTAATTGGGAAAAGGATGAAACATGTGAGTAGTATCCGCTTGATAGAAACGTTTCTGTTGATGAAGCTGAGGTAAACTGTTTGACCCACACAAAAATTTGTTCGAGTTCGTGCAAAAAGAGCATCAGTCAAATGCAATTTATTGTAAATTGATGGAACACGATAGATGGGCAAAATAATGTGAAACTTGCAATACCATAAATCGCTTCAAGAACAGATGAAGATTGCACACTATTGCTTCAACGCTATGGCTTTTCATGCTAATATGGAATGATTTTTTCCTTGATGCAGCCACAAACCAAAAAGAAAAAAAAATATTTCTGGCTGAACCAGTTTCTAGTCTAAAGCTGGTGTGGAATTTAAAAAATTTTTCATGCAAGCAGTTACAAAAAATTGTAAAAGGCGATTCTGCATTTTTAGGAAATTTAAGAAATCTGCAAAATATTCATAGACTAAATAGGTCAAGTAAATAAGGATTTTGTTGTGTGTGTTTTGAATAAAACATTGTCTATACTGGACGTTTTACTTCAATGCTTCAAACTAATCAATAGGCCTATTTGTTATTTGACTTTTAAGCGTAGATAATACACTCAAGTAAGTGACAGCCGTAAATTGTCCTCCCTTTGTGCGCAAAAAATGGCAGTCCTATTGAGCTTATTAATAAATAAACATGGACGGAAAAAAGGGGACCGCCCCCTTTACAAGTGTAGAGCTTATCCAAGTGGTTCTAAAAAACATTAAAAAGCAAAAGAGGCAAAAATGAGAGAGGAAGAAGTTGCAGCCAAGTCAAGACACATTCAAGTGACTATTTTACAGTGGCAGTGAAGTCCAGCGGAGACATTTCTGCGAAACCTGTAAGAGGACAGAAAATCGAAGAACATGTTGTGACAGACTTAGATCTACGTAGCGTTGAAAATAGACCTAGCTTAACCAGCGGTGCAGCAGAAGAACGTCAAGAAGTATCATCGAAAAGCACGATAGATGAGTTGTCTGATGCTATCACTGAAGGCAAAGATATCGGTCTCTGGTCATCCAATATACCGGAAAAAATGCGGGAATATTGGTTGAAAAACGAAAGTTATTTTTAAAACATGATGTTCCACAACACAGAAAAGACAGAAACTTGTCACGGAAATGCACCACAAATCTTATTCAGCGCCAGAATCACAACGCCGAAATCGTTGAAAGAAGCTGACTTTGTTTTTATCTTTCACAAACTTGTGTTAATTGTTTCACGTGTAGACTGATGTGTGCGGATACGACTAAATGCGCCCATTTCCTTATATAACGGGTTTCTAGGTCATTTAGATCCTAAATTGCCGCATTTAGTTACATCCGTAAAATCACTGCATGCGTTCGATCTTAGATGTAACAAGGACAATGTTCACGAGTCAGAGCTCGCTTGATCTCCCTGGAGTTTCTGATTGGCTAGCAAATAACACTCAATGAAACATACTGAAATATTTTAATTGTATGATTTTGTATTTCACGAAATATGCACACGATAATGTAACAGAAACTTACCATTTCATGTTTAACATGAATCAATCCGAACTCTCTCGAACCAGAAACACAGACACAGTTATTTCAGTGACCAACAAGTCTTACAGACCTCAAGTTTATAGCTTGTTTAACATTCAACTCTGAACCTATTCGTTAGGGTTGTAACGTTCAAAAAGGAAATGCCATGTTTGGTGAACATGTTTTGTACACTGTTAGTCGTGACAAGGATCTCTCAAACCCTAAAGAGGGTTGTTAGGTTTAATTTCCGCAAGTGTTGTCACGTATTTAATCTTGTGGCGGTAACAAGTTCTTTAAATCAAAATGCTATCCAGTGTTATTCGAAAGGTATGCCCATTTTATGATTAAATTTGGGTGGGCCGAATTCAATACATATTCCCGAGTATGTAACAAACATCATTTTAGATGACTCCAAATTTGTTACACATGGTAGCAGAGGTTCCCTCGAACAAAGCCAATTTTGTCACATAAGACAATAAAGATTGTCTTTTGACAATACCAATTTGTGTGGCATAGGTCAATTCGGACAATGCCAAATTTATAGTTCTGAGCGGCAGAACTTCACCCGGACAAAGCCACTAGCGTTGACCAAAAAACAAGTCATTGACATTGCTTTCAGTCTGAAGACTCAAGCTACTGAGGCCAAGGTGCATCCACCTGGTTACCCCAATAGCACTCACAGCCAGTCCGTCGAGCTAGGAATGGCCATGAGGTAGAGTCCTCGATTTTACTTCAAAGGCTAAACCAGAATACGGCGTAGACCAGAGAATGAGGGTGTAGCCGTCAGGAAAGAACAAGTCTTTCAGGTGATGCTAGCAACACTCTGACCTGGGTCTGTGAGATCAGCCCTATTTATACTTTTCTTCAACCAATCAGATTAAAGGGGCGTGGTTAAAAATCCCTAATTAATCATTTATTGGTTCCTCATTTGGAAATTCCCTTATTAATCATTTTTTGGTTCCTCATAAAACATTACATCATAGTATTAATTGCTCATTGCTTCATGATTTTCGATGACATCATTTTTGGCTATTTTGCAGTACTTTTCCATGACATCATTCTTTCGTGGCTTCTTCAGTTTTTGACCATAACGTCATTGGTTCATGGTTTCATAGGATTTGACCATAACGTCATTGTTTGTCACTTTATAGGATTACATCATTAAAAATGTCACATTATAGCGTTCAGCAGCGCCTCCAGTGTTGAGAGCAGGATGAGGCTCTGTTAATGTTCAGCATGTAGTTCATGCTTGTTTCTTGTTGCTTGAAACTTGGACTTTGTTTCTTTAATCAGATCAACACTTAATATGTACAGACCATTATTATGTGTCTGCTACACTTATGAGAAAAAGAATCTGCGACTGGAAGCACGCTGAGGAGCCATGAGCAATCAATGGAATATAAAGATGCCACGATTGCGTTTAGTCGCAGATGTAATTAATCACTATGAAGAATTGATACAGAGCTAGCAAGTCAGGTCAATCAAAGTCAACAATATTGGAAATCGCTTCTGCAACGTTTGGTTTCTGTAGTAAAATTTATTGTTGAGCCAGGACTGACGTTTAGAGATGATGAAAACGTTGGATCGCCTAGAAACATTTTACAAGAAAAATTTCAAAAAAAGGAAGTGCTACACTTCTGGTGACTCGTTTTGCAACAGTTTCACAAATCGCTAATCATTGTCAATTATCATGTTGCATCATAAAGTTGTCTTACACTCTAGTTAACAAGTGTGACGTCACAAGATTACGTCATAAATAATAATGAACCGCAGAAATACTAGTGACTTCATCGGCCATCCCCTACCTAAAGATTCCGATCCGCACATGGGGCCTCCCACCACGCCTGGGGCCCCCACCAGCGAAATCCGGCGCTGGTCCTCCCAAAACTTACAACGTGGCTACGGGCTGGTCCTTCGGAAGTTCACATCATTAGTAAACGTCGGTCTTTTTGTCAAACCCCGTAACTTTGCTGAAAATTGTTCCCACGCGGTATTGAAAAAGTATTGGATTTCAAAATCGGTTTTCAAGACCTTGAAAGAGTATTGAATTTGGCCAAAATGTACATGAAGTATTGAAATTCTATATGGAAAAGAAATGAGAAGTATCTGAGCAGAATTTTACTGTAGGCAAGGCACTTCAATATTTATGCAGTGTTATGTAATGTGTAAAATTGAGTTTCACGATTAAGAATTTCGAAAAATGAAGAGGTAATGGTCTTGAACTTATTGAAAAAGTATGGAAAATGATTTTTTAAAATGTGTGGGAACCCTGTTAATACAAAACTTAGTTGTTCGGTGGAAATTGAATTGCCTCGAAAAAGTCGTCACTGTCCGTATTCACACGTACCAGCGTTTGGTTCAGTTTAAACTATACTTGGGTCGTAGACATATTCCGCTTGTTCAGGGATTCTAACTGGGAAGAGAGAAGAAAAAGATGAACTGTTAAAGTGCTTTTCAACGGTTAAAGCTTTTCCCGTGCTATAGCTTGTTATGGGTACCTGACATCGAACCAAAATGTTTTAATTTGCACAACACACACCAAAAAAGTAATTGCCAGACTTTATTTCTTTATTCTGAGAAGCAAAATAACTGAAAAACAACAACAACAGGTCAGAAATTTCGCTTGGCACCGACAATCGTGTTCGTTCCGCTCTAGTGCACGCCATCTTCTGACGTGAACTGCAGAGATGAACAGATTTAGTTTTTTCAAATCCAAATCCAATCCGATATTTCAGTTCAAAGTCCATATACAAATCCGAAAACAGACCGTTTTATAATCCAAATCCTGTTTAAATCCAAAATCTTATCACTTCTATATAAGTCTACATGTAATCCAACTCAGTATGATTCGATAAAAAATTTTGCATCATAAGTCAAATGAACTTATGCTGTACCTTTGTTTTGCAACATCGTAATAGTTGGCACTTCAAATCTTTAGCGTAAATCGTAATCACTTTTAGCAGCAATGCATTGAGATGCTCTGTTAGTCATGTGATTCAATTTTAACCACTCAAAACTAGATTATCCAGCAAATGATTGTAACTATTATGACCAAAAATAGAAGCACGTTTTTGATGTACACATGCAACACCTCTAAAAACATTAAAAAAAGGCATGCAGTTGATGACCTTTGATCTATTCATAATAGCTAAGGCCACATCTCTTTTATCCGTTTTTGGCATTTTTGAATTTCATTCAACTGCAATCTACATCAGGCCCTCTTTGCTGCATAGCCTGTAGGCCTAACTAAAATATATTGAAAGCTTAACAGGTAAAAAGCACGGAAAGTATTAGCACTAGGATACATAAATAAATAATGATCTGATGAAATGTGCTAAATGTAACTAGGCAGTAGGTATTACTGTTCTGTTACGTGTAGCAATAAGTCCAGGAAAGGCATTGGGTCAATGAAAGCTGGGGCGGGTCCAGCTAATAAGTTTGGGGGGGAGGCGATCTCCCCCACCTGGATCCGCCCCTGAAGGAAAGCCATACTAAATTGGTGACTTTGATGAAACGATACGTCTGACTCTGAACATAAGAGCAGACTCTTATCGCTGCTAGTCCTCATCCTCAAGGCTGAACATTTAAACCAACACGATGTGCGTTTATAATTCCGAATGACCTCATAACTTCACTGAACCTAAACCACATCTGAACCAATTTTCACAGATTAAATACAGTAATCTTGAAACTGAATTAAACGTTATGAAAAAATTTAAACAAAATTATCAAATCCAAGTCCAAATCCGGTGAGTTAGAAAAATAAAATCCAAATCCATCAAAAAACTGCAAATCCGCAAGATTTATATCCAAATCCAAATCCATGTTCATCTCTGGTGAGCTGCGATGTTGCCTTTTCCCGTGTAAAGACGTTGCCCGAGTGAGAATCAATCCACGAACCAATCCATTCAGCACAAGCACAAAGTATAAGAGTCACGAAAAAATATATTTTGGTTTTGTTGGTCACCATTGTCGAGACATTACAAGAAGTGAGGATAAATGTATATTTTATCTTTGATTCCTAGTCAAATCCTTATGTTTTGAGCTATAGGTCAATATATAGCTAAGTAAATAGTTCTCCAACGTTTTGATTGAAATCCTATTTACTAATGGTTGAAGACAGGTTTTTGCAAAACTGCCCATCCTAAAACTGAGTCTCCACAATAGTGCTGCTTTTGTCTTCGGCAAAAGCTTTGCAGACATTTGCCTGAAAATGTAACTTTCTAACATCATATATACACTTAGGTTTACCAGACGTCTTGTTTTAACCGGGACAGACCCGGTTTAAAAGCTTTGTCCCGGCGTCCCGGTTGGTCAACCAAAAATTCCCGGTAAGGCATTCAGTCAGGCAGCATAGCCCTACTCGAAAATCAGCATGCTGTGATTAGTCTGTTTTACCAACTTGCTGAAGAATGATGCGTGATCTTGTTTCGCTGTTTTAGATGTAAAGGTAATTGATACGTCATTGTAGTGGGTAACTGGTCCAGTAGTGGGTTGATTGTTAGCGCATTGGCTAGTTCAGTAAAGTCGGCTAGTAGGAGGGGGTGTTCTTTTTGCAATTATAGGTTATTGAATGGATTTATTGCGTACCGGAACTTGTTTGATTTCAGGCTCGTTGTACTGAAGCGTCCCGGTTTTCAATCACAAAAACTTGGCATGTCTATTGTTGCAGGTGACTGCATCGCCTTGAACTACTGAGGCAAGCACAAGAGAAAGATGGCAATTCGGGGCATTAACTAACAGGAAAGCAACCAGCAGCAATA
>Ga0210059_1000955_pt1 | contig 41239 bp, 24 predicted proteins | sample Ectturendosymbi2_FD_188042 | JGI IMG/M metagenome (GOLD analysis project Ga0210059, IMG submission 188042) | Ecteinascidia turbinata endosymbiont from Florida, USA - Sample 2 (SPAdes) (version 2) | ecosystem: Host-associated > Tunicates > Ascidians > Unclassified | place: Key West, Florida... | reverse complement strand
GTTGCAAAAAGTTGCAATATAAAATTCCTGGAAACAGCTCAAAACATTGAATTATATATATCTTGAGTATTTAGGAAGCTGTTGGAAGCTGTAAAAAAAGTTGCAAAAGTTGCAAAAACTTGCCCTAATGATTAAACACGGTCATTATTAGAAATTTGACGCTGCACACTGAGCAGTAAGATTGTGGTAGCTTAAAATGTAACGATCGGTAAAGAAATTGAAGTGACAGTACTTGTTTCTTAATCAGGCAAACGATTTTGTGATAAGAAAGGTTTCTGGCAAGATGCTGTTGTACGGGCAGGTTACCACCTTTTCATAAAAGAAACTTGAACGTTTGTACAAATTGGTTACAGCAAAGCTTATTTCTGAAGCAAAAACAAAATAACAGTGATTCAAATCAAACAAACGTTTGTCATTTCAAATATTTTGCAAAACCCATGGGTGTATCGTTGGTTTTCTGATATTTGAATCCAAAAAAGATGAACACATTTTTTGGATAAACATTTGTGTACTCCTTATCAGCATTTTTCGTAAACTCTACAGTATTGCCGATTGCAGCCACCGAAAATCATGTTGCTCGCAATGAACAACCTCTGTACTGTACTTGATTTGCTTTTTGTGTCTTTTTTTCAGTCTGAAATAAATTTTGGACTTTTTGCTGTCTTCCCGGAGTGATATTATTGGCTGATGTATGCTTTTCAAAATTCTTGTTTTTCTAGTCATCGACCTCACGTTTTTTCATACAAGGACCATAATTGTTTAATGATAAACTCTTTTTTATTGACAATCTGTTTGTGTTGAACTCTATTCCAATTTCAATTTAAAAATACATGTTGATTTTTATAAATAGGTTATTTTCGGTATGACGCTCCAAACCATTAGTTATTAGGCCTGAACGAAAATGTGAATGTTTTCCCATTATATCGTAGTTGCCGCACAAATTCCACCACACCGTTGCGAAACAAAGAAGCAAACAAATTTATAAGTGGATTTCTTTTATCCACCTAGTCTCAAATCTACCTTTTACAGTGGCAATGTTTTGAGGCCACTTTGTGAGAGCTTACATTGCGACCCTAAATTGTAATGTCCACCCAGCCTGAAGTGCGTTTTCCCAAATAAACTATAAATTGCAAAGCGAAAGGTGCATGACTTTCAAAACAACAGAATGAATGCGTTTGACAGTATATCTGGACATCCTGATGAATTTCCTGCGCAATAAATACTGTAGAATCAAACGTTAGCATTGATAATTTCCGTCTAACGGTATCATGCAAACAGAGTGTTCCTAGCTATTTTCCGTACAATACTTCAAAATTGTTTCCACCCCCAGCCAGGGGTTAAACTTGGACAAGGACAAAACTTGGAAGATCCGCGTGTGTAGTTTCAATTTTTCAACTAATTTGAAAGGTGTTCGTTCGAACACCGCACCACTTTAAAGTTAAAACAATAAAGTGTTCGTCGACCCATGGCGAATTGCTCTTTTGTTTAGAAGAAGCCCAAAATTCAATCTTCCTTTTAAAAATACGAATAAACGTAAGCATTTCAATGATCTTGTTTTGTATGTTTCCTAATCTCATATCCTTTTTATTCATAGTCAAGGCTTGCAATTACTAATTTGTGTTTGGTTAAATTTACATATTTGTGTTTCATTATTTGCACATGAAAAGAAGAAGATCCGGAAATTTATATGGCTTCAGCACCACAGGAAGAGATTATATGCAAGGAACAAGAAAATATTGATTCGTGCGAGTCTAGCATTGAACATACTACACCAGCAGCGTCATCAAGCACGTTGGGCGAATCCGCACCGAAGGATTGTGAAAGACCAGGCTACTTTCGTGGAATGACTCAAACCTACAGTTTAACAGAGATCGGCCGGTCACAGTTAGGAAGTCCAATATTCGGTATTGTAAGGATTGAAACCCAGCAATCAGAAATGAAGGAATCTGTTCCGAAAAGTGGGAGCTCTGAATCGGATGGAAAAGACAAACCTGACGAGGAAACAGATCGTTTGAAACTAATAACAGAAAGTTTGATTAACAAACTTCACATGACTCTTCTGAGTGAATGTATAAAAAGAGAAGGAGGCATAGCAGTGTACAATAGAATGTTTTTTAATTTAACGGATTACCTTGGTGCCCTGACCTGTTATGACGGTAATTTCATTCAAAATATCCTGAAAAGCATTTTTCTGTCGATTGTCCAACAGGGCCAAGATTATTGGAGTTTCATTCATGGACTGTTGTGCAAAGTAATTAGAGAAGCGACGTTAATTGAAGGCTTCACTCAAAATGACGCAGAAGATGTTGCATACCTGGCATACTACGCGGCAGCTGAAGCCGCTGATACACAATTAAGACAACTTCGCTCATTTTTCATTAGTATGGACCAACTTTTTGAAGTGGAAAGCGTGAAATCTGCTCATCAAAGGACTTCAGAGTCTATCTCCTTTCATCAGCCATCAATTGTGTCATACAAACGACTGTTTCCTCTTCCACGTTCAACCTTTGCAAACAGTTCGGCTTCTGACGGTACAGAGCATTATCGCTGGATAATCACGTCTGAGTTTCACTACGATGATCGGATCGTAGTTGAATACAGTCGATTGAGATTTGATGGCCCTGATAAAAGCAATATCAATGTCCAGCCAGTTCAACCGAGTTTGGAAAGGAAAAGCAAAAGAATTCAAGAGTCCGAAGTTTAAAATTGTTTTTTGCACAATCGGCAGAAAGCAAATGTGGAACGTATGAAGGGAGCTTTGTCATTTGCGAGTTGACGTTCCCTACAATATAAAATTTCTTGCAATTTCATTTTTGTATTTAGGTTTATAGATCGACAACTTTCTTTGTGAAGTAGTTGATTTCATGTCACTGCGAATAATTTTGTTTTGAACCAAGGCGAGAAACCTTTTTCTGAAGGCACCTACGTGTTTCGTGTTTTGATGTCATTCAAATTTCAAACACTACAGCATTGCAGCTGCGGGTGCACACATTGTTCAAATATACGTACAATCCATAAATGGAGATCTTGAAGCGCTGAATGTCAGTTGAATTTTATCAGTTATGTCGAAGGCAGAACTTCAAACAAAATACTATAAAAAACGCAAGCAGATGTGGGTACCGCTGAGCACACGCAAAACTCCTGAGCACAAAGCGAGTGCAGAAACAGAACCGAATCAATATAAAAATGGTTGCACAGTGGTAGGAATATAGGAAAAGCTCCACCTGTTGTGGAAAAAGTGTGCAGTATCTTGCCAAGAGGAGCAGAAGCAGACCAATTCACAGCAATACGTATTGTTTTCAAGATATTAGCATCTATTTGTCAGTGAAAATATTGGTGAATCTTTTCGTTAACAGTGGATGAGCAGTTAATGCTTGTAAAGTCACGACGTCCTTTCATTACATTTATGCCAAAGATACCCGATAAATACAGCATCAAGTAAAAGAGTTATTTCGAAAGTCGACTGGCAAAATATTAAGTCAAAATATTAAGTAGACGGAAATTCATTCTTCCGTTGAGACACGCCGGGCACATGAAGAAAGTTTCACTCAACGTTATGGCCATTTCTTTTCCCATCAACTCAGATCTCCCTCAAAAACACAGAAAATGCCATGCAACAAGGTGCATGTGCATCACTTGCAAGAAACCAAATTGTGGCACATGTCTGCTGGCATTTCAAAAATAATTTACGTAAAATGCAAACGGTGATCAATCCGCAATGTTTGAAGCACTTAGGTTTGGAGAACAGGAAAATAGATTTACGGTTTAGTTTCCGAATTTCAGTTAATGTGCTTCTTCCTGATGGTATCTCTGTGATTTACATTACTATGCCAAGACTTTTTCACTATTACTGTACATTACAATTATGTAATAGCTGCTTCTGCTCACAGCATCTCGCTAGCTGTATTTAACTACTTTAGTTGCTGTCAGAGAGTCACATATGTTCGATGATTGTAAGTATTGAACTGTAATGCATTTTAATTCAACTCCAATAACGTAAAACATAGCTAGTGTGGACAGATATTTGTAAAATGCGGTGCATTCGGATTTGTATGCTTTTGATGGGGCTGTAAATCCTCCGGAATCCTTTTCGTCCCCTCTGTCATCGACGGGGTAGAATATTGGCGGCAAACCGAGTGTTAAAAATACCAGTGCCTCACCAGTCATTCACCTCACAGCATGTCACTGCATCAAAGCAATATATGGAAGTCTAACAATTCGTTGATAGGCAGAGAAATGTCATACGCCATAACAGACCGCGCCGTCGTGGAAAATGTGATGCTATTTGGTCTTCATAAAATCATTGTTGGGGGGAGTTGCAGAACCCCCACGAATCAGTCACGAAACGCCACTGTTGATTTGAGTGGTGAAGCCCTAGGGATGACGTATATGGTATCACAGGAATGTGTTAGCGTCTTATATAGTCTGTCCGGATCAGGTGTGGTGTGCAGCTGGACAGCATAGCATTCGCATCACTTCAGATAAATTGCAATTGCCTCTTCTAGCCACGGATGCCCGAAGAAACATTTGTTTAATGACGACCCTTTTATTACATGCCACGCTCGTGGTGCGACTGATCGCACAGTTCTATAAATTGGTAACCGGCTCATAGTTCGCATGAACGTTATTCTAGACCGGCAATGTGCCTGTGAGATCAACACGTTCAAAAACACAGACTGCCGGCCCTGAGCACGACGACCATAATCGTACCAGCTGAATCAAGGACTGAATTACGGGAAGCATTGCTCAATCTGTCTTCTTAGTCGCATTGGGTCCTCCCGTGTCACCGGTCTAGGTGCAGTAAGTTGAGGTGTTAGAACCAAATGCGCGATATTTTCGTCCACCTTAATTGAGTTGCGCGAATTTCTGCCCAACGCGCAACTTGCCTCCTATGAAGAAGCGTGCAGTGATGAGGCAACAAGCAGGTAACGGGGGGAATTTTGGGTGGGATTGGAAGCTTCTCGTTTTTCCGTTCACACGAAAGCAGCTCAGGTCAGACGGTTGAAGCAGTCCGAATAATTACGTATGAAGCAGCAGACACTCCCGGCCCCGGCCGAGGTGACTGAGTAGTCCTTGTTAAGATCGGCACAGCAGGCCTCGCCAAAAAGACAAACTTACAAAAGGTAGTTCAAAAACTTCTCGTTCCCCTTTTGACGGAGATAGAGTATGCCGTTCCGTAACGGCATTCTTACTTGCAAAGACCCAACTGCACAAAAACTTCAGCGGAAGTGAAATTGGGTTAAATGTTTGAAAAAAAATATTTTCATTAATATTTATGACCGAAAGTATTTTTTGCACCTAAATAATGCGCTTGATTTTCCTACTGCGTCCAGAGCATTTGGAAATGAAGTAATTTTCAGTGGAGATTCATGCAATGTTTTAGTGAATCCATTACAAACACTCAGAGGCGTTCATGGGCGAGTTTTTTTAACTACCTTTGGCAGGTTAAACTACCTAAAGAGTAATATTGGTGAAAATTCAGAAAAAAAACTCCTCTTGGCAAAATATTGACTGGCTTCTATCTCCTGTTGTGTTTCCACTAAATGTGGTTTTGGTTAACACAAGAATTCAAATATCTTCTCACCACTACGCCCTAAGATTATGCACTATTTCCACTAAAACTAGCCACTGTTCCACCACAAGAAATGCTAATAGGTTAATATAATATTTTCTATCTCTGCGCATTTTGGAACATCGAAATGTCAGGACATACTTGATGCATTCAAGTTATCAGTGAAGCAGTTTTCAATATTAACATGCTTTGGTTTGAGCATAAGTTGTGCAACCTTTGAGCGTGGCGGCCTGTGAGTGTGGCGCAGAAGAACAAACCGTCGACCATATTGTCCTCCAATGTCCAATCCATCGACCTCTCCATGGAATGCATGGCCTGACGGTTCCGGACAATGAGGCAATCAAATGGCTGCTCAACATCTACCCCGAGATTTAGCGCGGCCAAGTAGTGGTTTGAACAACTAGCTCAAAAGAGAATAAGTTGTGCAACGGCAGTTGTTTTAATTGTTTTAAGAATTTTATGTGCGTTAATAAATGCAACTTACACAATCAATACGTCGAAAGCGAAGTGTAAGCAAATAATCAAACCTACTCAGAAGATGTCTATCTTCACATTTAAACCGTAGTTGAATCTTTAAAGAGTCACTACGAAATACGAATTTACAGCTGATCATGTAAAAAATTATGTCTTGAATGGATGTGCTGTATAGCGATACGTGTATTCTGAACCATTGCAGACCGATTGGATACATTCTATGTCCGGAGCGTGCGAGGAACGGGGTTTTCAGTATTTGATTGGAGCCGTTAATTTATATCGTTTTTTCCTCTGCAGAGGTGCTGGTTGGTGTTTACAGATTGTATCAGAACAATGGAAGTTATCGATTTCGGTTGATTCTATGCATTAATCTGCGTGGTGCGGTCAGGATGACAATTTCTTTCAAGTTCATCACTTCTCGAATTTTTTCAGCAATTGCTCTTCATACCACATTCTATCAACGTATACCATTTCTGCAAAATTTGCAACGTAAAAATCTATCGCGAGGACTACACAGTAAAACAATGTTTGTGCTGTTCTACCCATTCCTCCTCCAAATAAATAATAACTACGTCTCATTTTTGCCATGAAAATCATTCACTGACTTCTGCGGTTCACATCAAAAACAGTAAAAATATCGTCAGCAGCACAAAATATGCAAGATTGTTCACGTTTAATGCCAAGTACAATATTCCGCATTATTACGTGTTGTTAATAGCGGTAAAATAGATGCAACTATTTCCAGATGTCCAATGAATGTTGCTGCTATTAAAACCTTTTTTTAGTTCCGTTTAACACATGATACTTTCAAAATGTTTAGCGTAGCATGTTTAAAGCTAGCATTTTTAAAAGACCAGTATATGAAGGTCCTACAGCATATTTCACACCGTGAAACAAAACATCATTTTCTAAGCAATGAAAAAATACGAAGTTGAGTTAAAATGATAACGTACAGACAATCATTGCATTCAACATGATTGCCTGTATGTTGGTGTGGAATACGAAAATTTCAATTCAGTTTTTAGTTTCGCTCTTTATCTTCTTTAAAAGGTTCTTGAGATATCGGATCCTCAAAATCAACCAGGCAATCCTGAAAAAAGAGACCGTTTCATTAGATATGGCTTGAAAGAACACGCAATGATTTATTGATTACTTTTTCATGCGCATCGTTCAACTACTGCTTTGCTGACGTTTCTGACATGTTTCATACCGCCAGTATTGCAGCTTTCAAAATAGTTCCCGCGTCACCATTGGCGTACCAACAACCGTTTAACCGCAGGACGTCCACGTTGAAGACGCATTCTTCAATCGAACGTATCTGCTCCTCGTCAAATCTTTGACAGTGAAAATTCAATTCCCGAAACTTGCGAGAAAATGTTAAAGTTCAGGAAACGTCAATCTGCTTTGAACGGCCCAATGGAAATAGTTGAATACATTGAAATTAGCAACAACACCAACACTTTTCTGCTCAAAGAAATCAAATGATAATGCCTCCATCTCTGCTACGATTGCTGTTGTGCTATTTATTACATACCTCTTCTTGCAGAATATACCTATTCTTTATCTATAGTGAGATAAAATGCACATATGTTGCAACAAAAGTTAAATCAATGTTCCTCATCATTTTGAAACAACTTGCGCGAACAAGAATAAAGAACACGCCAGGAGAACAACTATGCAATACAGCGTCGTGTCACAAAATGTACAAAGCCGTAACACGTACTTACGTTTTTGAGCATTAGGTCGAAATTTGCATACACGTTTCCTATAGGTGCACTGGAAAAGAGGTTGATTACCTTCGTTTCACTTTTTTTAACTGTTTTGAGAATCAATGGAAGAGTTCCGTCCTCGAAACGACAAGCCGCGAATGTGATGCAACGCACCGAGTTGCTTTCCATATCTTTGATTATAGTGTTCGCAATTTCTTCATCTATGTCCCAGTGTTTTGCAACTAGTTCCTGTTTCTAGAAAATAGTTTAAGCTCATTCGTTGCATAGTCTCAAACGTATTACTGCCACACGTACCTCGCTTATGATTAGAGGTAAGACTGAAAATTAAAATTTTGACATGAGCCATAAAAAGAGCTTCCAAAAATTTTGTTTGTCGGAAATAATTTAGCAGAGTTACTAAAAATGAAAAAAGTTATTTAATAGACAAATGTTCTTTTCTGGAAACCTAACAAAGTTACGAAATGCAATTCCAGGAATTTCCAAGAACTCGAGAAAACGATGCTTCAAACGTGAAAGTATACACCTGGTCAGGAATGAATATTTTCTTCAATTAACCTCAATAGCGAAAAGCTCTAGGTTTGCTGTCATCTTTCGAGAATTGATTTGAATGGGTTTTTACTGTTTTTCTTGACTTTGCGATAATTTGCAGCAGCGTTTCTCACAAATCAGCAAAATGTTGTAAACTAAAAAACAAATTCGCAAAGTTTAAATAAGAACAAATTATTTATACAAAGACGTGATCGATACACGTATGGAGACACAATAGAAGTAGCAACCGGTGGAACGTTGAAAAAAAGAGGAGCTTATCGCGCATTTTATTCATCCATTGTTTCATGTATGAAAACAGCAAGATTAATTGAAATGTTCCCAAATAAGGGACACAAACATTCCACCAAAAATCAATGCCGTATCAAATCACTTCCAGCGAAAAACAATTTTCTTGTTACCAACCTCCCTAGTTCTCTTCAAGACTTTTAACAAAGTGCCAATAGTTGTGGAAATCTCTTCACAAAACAATTTTTATCGTGAACTGCAAATATTTTCACAAAAGACGTGAAAATTAAACTGATAAGCAACGTTTGCCTTTACCTGACACGAGTACTTAGAAAATTCACGGGACAGGTTCAGCATGGTCGTTGTTGATCTCTCCTTGGTTGGTTCCATAGTGAAGATGTACCAGTTGCGAAACAGAAATTAACCAGTATATCAATTTTAACCAGCTGTTTATTGCCCTGATTTCAATATAAATATTCTGTTATTTTCTTACTTCTACTCAATAACAACTTTCAAACCCTGTTTCATGAAACATCGTTTTATGATCAGTGCAACGATCGCTTGTCAACAACGCGGTTTGGAGTTGATCTCAGCTTATGTAAAACCTTTATGAATCCCTACTCCAAAAACAATGAAAACTTTAATTCCATTAAATATTTTACGTTCGCCTGTCAAACATTCCAAAGTACGTTGACACTATGTAAATTGTTATTGTTGCTGCGATCTTTGTTAATATGTCTATTGTTTGCCTTGTGTTTGAGCTGATTGATTGTGCCATGCTTAATTTTATTCTTAACACTTCTTTTTCGCCCAATCCTTTCGCTGACAAAAACCACTATTTTAGCACACAATTCGTTTACTTATATGAATTCGCAACAAAAACAACTGACAAGAAAGTATTACTCCACACATCACAAATATCTTGCCTAAAATATAATGAGCAAAGTCAAGTTAGAGTTTTAATTGAGAAAATAATCGTTTTTCTCATTCAGAGTTTCGAACTCTCATGTTAGAAACGCACACCAGTTGTGCAAAATCTGACAAATTTTGTACTTGTTGGTTGTGTTTCCTTCCACTTTGTTACCGCCCTCTCATGAACTGAAGCAACACCAACTCAAACGAATTTGCAGCAACTTGCCCAAAGCGCTCATCAATGATTTGTCACATTTAAATAGTCCCTTCGAGCATTCTTCGAAAATTGTCGAAGTATTCGTTTCCGCGGTTTCTCCACAATTTTCCAAATCTTATTATTCGAATAAGGTTTCAGGACTCAGGATGTGTAGTACTGTGTTACGTGAATTTGATTTCCTATTTAAAATTTCCTGATTGATTCACTCAAGTCACCCTTTGTGAATACTCGTTAGGTGCAATAATAATGCATTTAAACAAAATATGATCAGAAATTTTAAATGCATGCCTCGCATGAGCTAAAAAACATAGGGCATTCTCAGAGACAGACTTGGAAAAAACCTCATTCCAGTTATAAAATTAGACGAATTTAAATATAATTGTATTATAATTTGTAAAATCGCTTGTTTTCTAATTTTGCTTGTATCGAATTTTCTTTGAACAGATGCTGGTAAATAATACCACGTTACACTCCAAATTTCGAACGGATGCTGGTAAATAACCCATGTTGTACTCCAAACTACGCCAAACTGAAACAGCAACGTCGGCTCCGTTACATCATGTTTTTAGCAACTCAGGCGAATTGCACACGCAAAAAGCGCATATATTTGCGTTCTAATCTTTGCCATTCCCAATTATGCGAATGGAATCTGATTTGACGTGAAGTGAAGTTGTATTGAGCTTCGTTTGATTAAATGTAATTCTACACCAGGGGTTAGCTGAATGTCTAGTTTTCACGAAGTCATTCATCCATTGTCATACCTGCTTTTTCACAGGAGAGCTTCTAGTGGTCAGCACCTCAGAAGGACTGAAAATATCTCACGGTTTGCAGAAATTTCTGATAGTTTCGGTGGCTCCACACCAACACGGGAATATGCAAGGTCGAAGACCTAATCATGCCAACTGGCCAACAGTAGACCTCTTGGCCGCTTTCCTACGGGTGCAGTCAATAGAAATTGCCTTGACGATCTTTCCAGGAACATTCTGGTAACATGGTCGAAACACTTACATCTGAGATTTCTATTCTGAATGGAGGTGGCGGGACTTGGAGGGTTTCATAAATTTCACAACTGCGTATTTGTCGCGAAGAAAAAAACTCATCTCTGCACTTGACATAATATTCTTTCAATCACTATGCAAAATTCATGCCCATAGGTGAGGATCGGAACGAAGACCGATTAAGAAACTGAGCGTTCAGCCGTGTTTTAAATGTACGATTTCGTGAACACAGGGCGATTAAGGTCACACAGATCTGCGTTTGCTTTACCAATCCGAGAATTAATCTCCTTGCTCCGTCACTCATGAATACCACCCCACGGTACGTGAGCTTCTCGAGCAGCTGCAAGATTTTACCACTTTCTTGCTGCTAGTACTTACTTGGGTTTCTGGTGAGGCATAATAATTTATTTGCTCGTTATTGCTAATTTTCAATCACTTTTGGTCGCACTTGATTGGAAACTAATCAAGTGAATGTTGAATAAAACCTTGTTCAGATGAAGGAATAAGTACCAAAACCACAAAAACAATACAAGTGGTTGATACAACAGTTTCCAACAGTGAAAAAGTCGTTGGCTCGGCTTTACTGTCGCAAAAATCCATGCAGACTGTGAAGAGGAATTTTGAGAACGCGCATCTTTGTCAGAGTCCAAGACCCACGGTGAACGGTTGCGATTTAACCCCGCCGACACACACAAACGTTCCTATTGCAAAAACCCCAAAAATGTTTCCTAAGGAATCCGGTCGCATGCTTTCTCTAGGTCGACAAAACACCTTTGGCATACCCCTAAGCTATCTCAAAAACTTGTTGTAGAGTGAAAATCTGGTCTGTAGTGCTACGGCCAGGACGAAAACTGTACTTTCTGTCCTGCCAAATTTTTCCAAGGAGGCTAAATGGAGAGATGCCCCGGTAATTATTGCATTATCTCTCATCTTCCATCTTGCATATGTGGAATATAACTCCAATTTTTCGATAGCTTCATGCCTTACAGGAACACTGGACATCTTAACGCACACGCGTCAGCGAAAGAACTACTCTATTCAAGGCTTCTTGCATTTCTGGTCGAATTTAAGCCTCCCCAGTTTCCAGTGCTTTCAGACGCTATGACTTCTGTTGCAGGGACATTGTTTCACCATTCCCAAGGTTTGCGTTGATATCTTCCAAAAGGATTGTGGATTTGCTAATTTTAAATCCTTCGCAGGGCATCACTAATTTCTTCAATGAACACTGTGTGCATTGCACTAGAGTATGGGGCGTACAGCTGTAGCAAACGCCGTGAGCGGCCCAACAGCTTTAACCTTAACATGCGCACCCTTCCGCCTACTGGGATCTATTCAACACCGTTTGCCAGCAAAGACTTGAAACGTTTTTAGCTCAATGCCAGAGTAGAAGAATAAACTCGAAGAGTAAGCTCTTCTACTCTGGCGTTGAGCGAGAAAGTCGGATGCATTTTAGGTGGGAAACCTTTCAGTTTGAGACGTCTTTCTTTGCTGACTAATTTCAAGAAACTCTCTGGGCTTTCAAACACCATTAGTATTGTACATTTTTTTAAGATCTTATGCTGGCTCGAATTGAAATTGCCTATTGCAAGGAAAGGCACTTAGTGTTGCTCGAAGGCCAACGTGAGAAGCAGGGCCGTCACCAGCAGGGGGCCAGTGATGCCAGCCCCCCATGTGAAATCGGTGCCCCCCATTTCACGTTTGGCCCCCGGTTGCTACATGCATCCAATACTTTATTTTTAAAATGTGGACCCTCCTTCTGGTTTTTGGCCCCTCCTGTTTTTTGGCCCCCACTGCTGTTAAACCGACGGGTCTGGTGAGAAGGCCGCGTTTAGTGGGTAGGTAGACAGATTGATTTGGAGAAACTGAGTTCATTACGCCAGATGTACTTTTCAAGACAACAAACGCCGGGGAACCGAAAAAACACAGAGTTTATCCAGGTAGATACACCAGCGGAAGGTTAGCGAGGGGCCGTACATTCTACTTTGATCGCAAAATAATTATATAGAACAAATTGGGACACAGAAAATAAATTATTCATTGTACTTGTGCAAATGCACTTTATCCAACGCAAGCAATTCAGTGAGACCAATGTAACCTCACACGCTTTTCAAAAAATTTCAGATTTGAAGATTTTTTCTGAATGGGAAGATTTTTTCTGAATGGAAGATTTTTTCTGAATGTTTCTGCGGGTAACTGAAGACACTGTGGCGGGCCACATGGGGCTCGCGAGCCTTAGTTGGACCACACTGGCATAGGTGATGGGGTAGACTGTCGCGAACGTTTCGAATGGCCCATCTGCCCAAAGACCTAGCTCTGTCCTTGACCACAAGCGTGACGACTGATATGCGTTGGTGTTGATTTTAATTTGCTTATTTCAAAGTAGTAACTGCGCTGAAAATTCCGTTGAAAAGAACCGAAGCGTCATTTTCGCAGTAAATTTTGCAATATCAACGGGTAGCACCGAAAGGCTTTTCTGTGGGTATGTTGGTGCAGAGGGGCCTTGCATTGAGTCTACGTCGTCGGCTGTCATGAAGCACTCACTGCACCTCACAATAACATACATTACGCTGTGAATATTCCTTGCTGGGCGCGGAACAGGACGTTTCGCTCTGGGCCGTTTCGGTCTGGGGACATTTCGGTCACGAAATTTCTGTACATAAACAACCTATTGCTTTCGTATATTGAAATGATGATAGGAAGGTGAAATGTCACTCTAGCTGGTGTTATACCAACCCTTTTGAGGAGTCATGATTGCGGTAAAATCTGAAATGTAATTATGACTTTAAAGACTTTGTATTTCATTGCAAAATGTCGATAATGATTTAATTTGCTTGCTGATGATAATGAAAATCATATGTTGATGCTGATGAACTGTTGAATCTTGGATCATATTTGCAGTTTTTTCAAATAAAAGTTCTCGTTGCTTTAAGTATGTTTGCATTAAAATGTAAACGTGCAAGATTTTTGCAAGATTTCATATTCTGACCGAAATGTCCCCTGACCGAAATGTCCCAGACCGAATCGGCCAGACCGAAAAGTCGTGTACCCTACAAGGCATGATGGACAATGTTTTTGGTCCTCGTTCTGCGTCAAAACCCACTGTTTTCGCGAAATCGTTAATTCTGATCTCATCTTAAGAAACGCCTCCTACATGAAAAAGATACACAATTATATACATTAAAACATTTCATTTATCAAGAACGAAACGCTGAGAATTTCGGTAATTTGATTAATACAATACTGTCTGTTTTTTTCTTTATAAATCTTTGCCTTTTGTCTCTTCTTGTCTCCTGTAAACATCCCGCTTTTTTCGACATTTTATAATCCTTGCCTTTTTGTTTTGTCTTGGTTTTAAACCTCATCGATTTTTTACTTTTTATACTTTACATTTTTTGTCCACACCAACTTGCTCACTTTAATTTGACCCATTTCCTTGTGTACGTATTCATGCTCTCTTCATCTGCAAATTTACTTCACCATGTTCTATGTTTTCCCAACTATGTTTTTTTAACACTATGCAAAAAGTGATAAACGGGGTTGGTTGAGTAGATTATCGTCATTGTCTTTCACCAATCCTATGTGACAGAGTGACACTCGTAATTACACGATTCAGTTATGTTGCCATTGTGTTTTAATTTATTCTGATTTCCGCTGTCAATTGGCTTCCTTATTGTGCGATAGCTCAAAGTACTATTTCTGAGTCATATGAAACGATATTAAACTTGAACTTGATCTCGGAAAGCTGAGTCACTCTAATTTTAGTTTAATCTAATTTGAAAAAACTGGAAACAGTCGAGTTTCCAATGTCGGAGTACTTAGACGAGTCTGCTCTGCAACACGTGCAACATCAGAAAACAATGCTAGTTATGTAAAGGGAAACTCTGGCAACCGAGAACTTTTATCATTGGCAATCAGTTCCTTGAACACGCAGTTTTTCCTGTTTTCATCAGCTGCAAATTATTTCAGGTCGCTGTGTTATGGCTTCCGTCCCCATATTCGCTCACAGGATATCAAAACACCATGAGAAACGTTTCACGTCGTTAGAAATGAATGTCTCTCCACACTAGAAGTGTAATCCAGGTTCTGTCATGTTTTTACAACACAATCTGAAACCAAAGCCGCAGGTCATAAAAACGGGCACCCCGGGGTGGCATTTGGCCAATGGGTGTACATGTTGTCACACATGCTTTGAATGTTGCGCTTCTTGCATTCGTTAAAAACGCGTGTCGTTTCTATCAGTTTGTCCTTTGTTTATATGCATTTACCCGAACGCATTATCCACAGTTGAATGACAGTTGAAGGCTTATTAAGAAACAATTCCCTTGGATAAGTATTGCAACTTAAGCATTGTTAGAAGGCTAACAATCTGCAAACATTTCTACTTCAATTAAATTTCCAAGTATGGAAGGGTTATTCCTTTGCGCCGTAGTGTTTGCTTCAAAAAGCAGATCAAGCAACGCGCCATGCACCACCAAAAATTCAAATACAATAAAATCAGAGACGTCTTTCTCAACAAAGCCTAGCAACAGATGACAGGCCTATAAACATGCAATTCGCTCAGACACTCGCGGCACGTGTGTTCAGTCTTGTAGAATTTATTTTCATCGCAACAAGGCTTTCCACAACAGAGAAAACCTCGAGCAAATCGAGCACAGATCTTCCAGCCACTTCGAACGCGTTTTTCCGTTCGTGTCTCTGTGCTGCGAGCACAAAAGGGGCAGCGCAGCCGTACAGGATTTTTTCGAAAGGAGTCCGGTCCTGGATCAGCATGCCACCTTCTCAACCGTGAATCTCGAATTGGACATGGCAGCGTCTGATTCTCCGTCATCGATGGTAAGGTTACTTCCTCTGTCAACGAAAGTGCAGATCGATTGAAGAAAACGTCGTCTTGCTGTGGCATGAATGGAAGTGGTACAGCAGGTGGAGGAACCAGGTCATCTGAAGGTTTTACTGCGGCGCTGTTCTTTACAGAGTGGCCAATGGCGACGTTCAGTGCACTGGACATTGTCTTTGTCATCTGTACAGAATCCTACCACCATTTCAAAATGACATTTGTTATTTTGGTCTGCAGATCGCACAAACACAATTAATATCAAGGAAAACAACTACTTCGAAAATATTGCACGAGTGCAACATTGCAGAATACTTGCCACATTTGCTGTTCAAAAGCAAATATCTCATCTTCATGTTTGCACCACCTGCATGACGTTCTGGCTAACTTCACATAAATAAAAATCCGAAATTTCGGCAAATTCCAAACTGCATTATTCGGAGCATGAATGTTACTTACTAAGTTTCTCATTAAAAAACGGTTCTCCTCTGCAACATTAGGTGTACAGATTTGCCTGAATGGCTATGGAACTGGGAAGAGCGTTTCTTTAGTAAAACCCAGTTGTCTTATTGAACGAAATCCTATCACTAAAGACATTTTTGAAAACCATGGTTTTCATGCGGCATGGAAAAACACACCATATTTTTCTCTGTAAAAATTTTTATCATGTAATAACCTTCTCGAATATTATACTAATTTGTTAATTTTCACCATATTGTTTGAATGAGATTGCGTAATCACTATGGCAATATGCACAGTGGTACATTGTCCTCCACCTAGATTCAGCTTTATGGCACGAAATACACTATTGTAAAATACGCATAGCCACCAATGATTTTCTGAATATTAACCCTGAAACAAAAAAAGGTTTATAGAACTTATCAAATGCGACATTTTCACTAGATGGATCTGCGCAAATGTTATTTAGTCCGCATGCTAATCTAGCACAAACACCAGGGTGACGAAAACGAATCCGTGTCATGAAGCTAAAATGAAGTGGCCTTGGCCTCGGCAGAATTCGCATCCATAGGTTTGATTGAACAATGTTTCGAGCGGTGGAGGCGCACAAGAAAGACAGTTGTGCAATTCAGGCAAACGGAAATCAAACGTTGTATTTCAGGATGGTTCTGTAGTGAGAAAATGTCTAAGACGGTTGCAGTGTCAGGTATAAGTCTGGTGGAGTGCTTTCGGTTTCGGTGATTGATTAGAGCGCATTATTGTCTTGGAATTTGCATCCCCCACAACGAGTTAAGGCAGTTACCTTGTCATCGATCATCCTCTCACCCATAAATAAAATTTGAAAAACGTATCTAGAGCCGCTTGTACACCTATCTTGAGCAGAATAATATGTTATCTAGCCATCAATATGGTTTTAGAATGGGTCTATCCACAATCTATCCACAACATTGGCAACATATGGTATGCAGGAGAATATCCTGGAGAATCTAGAAAAGGGTTTCATTACTTGTACTATCTTTTGTGACCTGTCTGAAGCATTTGACACTGTAGATCATGATGTGCTACTGTGGAAATCGGATAATTTTTTTGGAATAAGAGGTTTACCTCTCAAATTGCTGGCTAGCTACTTGCAAGGACAACAGCAGTACATTGTCATTGATGACTGTACATCAGCCACTCTGAATATAACCCAAGGGGTCCCTCAGGGCTCATCGCTTGGCCCCTTGCTATTTGCACTTTACATAAATGATTTACCATCGATAACAAAACTGACCTCTACCTTTTTGCAGACGACACTGTATTATCCATCTCTGAAAGCAATAGCACAGAACTGCAGAGCATAGTTAATACAGAGCTAGAAAAAGTTAATGAATGGCTGCACGTTAACAAGTTGTTCTTTAACTATTCGAAAACCTCATACATGATTGTAAGTGGCAAAAATAACCAACTTACTGATTGCAATGTAAAAATCAATGACAAAACCATTACACGAACAACCTGCGTCAAGTAACTTGGGGTTTTCATAGATGATAAGCTTACTTGGTCTAGCCACATAGCCTACCTTGAAAACAAACTTTCTCGCCGTATTGCACTTTTTTGTCGAATACGTCAGTATCTAAGGGATAGTGGATTAATAGTCATTGCTATTAGTGCTCGGGGTGGTGTCGGCATAACAACCTCAAACCAATTAAATGTATTACACAAGATAATTAGAGCAATGACATACAGCTCTTTTAAGACAAAGGTAACACCGCTATACAAAAAGCTCAACCTTCTTAAGCTGGATGACATTTATAGCCTTGAATTTGGTAAAATCATGCACAAATTTCACTCTGGCAATCTTCCTGACACCTTCAACCACCTTTTCACCCCTGTAAATCACGTACACTGTCACGCAACGCGCAGTGCAACTAGGGGTGCATATTTTTGGCAAATGGCCCACACAAAACGCGGAAAAAGGTCTTTGAGGCATCTAAGCCCTACGATCAGGGACAAGATTGATCCCTTTCTTCATGACAGCTACTAGCTCACATTTAAAAAACAGCACAGAAATGTACTTATCTCTGCCTATGATGACAAATAATATGGTGCTGAAACATAGAGTTCTTTATTCCAACTGTACACCATTTCATCTTACTTATAGCTCATTTCTTTTTCAAATTGCACAGTTCCCTTCGAATATATTCCCTCCTCCCATAGCCATCTTTTTTCCATACTTTTAACCCTACTGTACATACTCCCATTATTAACACAACTAGGTTGTGTCGGCTTACCTAGGCTTTGATTGTTTTGTTTTGTTTGTTTGCGTATTTATGATTTGGTTTTCCTGTTTTGTTGTTTGTTTGTATATTTTGGTGATTTGGTTCTCGTTGCTGCTGGTGTTCTTTTGTTTTGCAGGAACAGCACGTCTTTCCCAGTATTCCCACATACCACTTCTGGCGAACAAAGAAATTCGAAGGCAGCATCTCTACAGATTGGATCCCCAAGAGTACCAAATCAACCATCATCCAAATGCAAAAAACACTGCAAACGAGTTGTAGAGCTTGCTAGATGCGAAAGGGTTATGACAACCCGGGCAGAGTTTCATTTTAGCAGGGTTTCATTTTAGCTTGTTTCGTTTTCATTTTTCAATTTGCTTTCTCTGCCACGCCCAGATCCTTGCGGATCTGAGCAACCCATCCACCGAGAGAGACCGGTTGCGACCCAGCACACCCTGCGCAACTGTGTTGATCATCTAGCAGCTCCGTCCCACATATATGCAACACCACGAGTTGTAACAAAGTTAAAATTAGCTGTTGAGGGGCATCGACTTGATAACCTTCCGGTGCCTTCAGTGCCCTGGCGTCCTTGCACTAATTTGTGTTTTTCTTGCTGAATATTATTTGTCGCCAAATATAATCAACTCAACTCAACTCATTGCGTGTTGGTGCTTTCCTTGAATGAGTTGAGTTTGTTGGCGCAAACATTAGACACTTGCATTCAAATTAAAGTTCAAGCGCTGGGACACAAAAAAAGAAAGTGTAGAACATGTTGTGTCGTCTACAGTTTCATTATTTTAATTCATGGTTTAACATAGATAGCCGAATTGTTGGGAATTTAATTGCATTTTTTAGGGGTTGCGATTTGCTAGATGATCAACACATTTACTGAATGCATTACTAAACAAGTGTCCTGAAAATCAGCACAGGAGTGCCGAGATGCAGCCCATTAAAACAAATGGTAGTCTTTGTTGAACGCACTTCACTGATTTTGGGAATCACTATGAAATTACGATTGGTTAAAACAGAAATTATCATCCGAAACAATGTTGGTATCATTACATGTTAAATCTCGTATTTAACTACCATTCCACAGATAAATACAAAATAATTATCTACAACAAATTAGATTATTGTTGAAAATGATCAAAACAAACATTAGACTGGCTGCAATGTAACTGTCATTGATGAAAATGAGTAATTTAATTAACTTTATGTAAAAATCCCATGACCAAAAATTTGCCATGCTTTAAAGGTAAAGGGATAGAAACATCTAACAAAACGTTTCGATGTTGTTGTAATAAATAGTCCAAAGTTTATTCTTCGTTGTTGCTACTTTAACAATGCTTTCTGGTTGTGTAAGAAAATCAACTGCTATGGTTATTGTGGGTTGCTTTCATTACGTAATTAGGATGTGAAAAAGTTTCTTGTTCTTAGATGGAATCTCTTACTTGTCAAAGCTTAAAAGTAAGCATCAGACGACATTTGCAATATTCAAATAAGAGCAATCACGCCCTGCTTGGCAGCAACCACACAGAAAGCAGAAAATCTGAGTTGAAACAATTTAACAACAACATATACATTGTCGTTGTTTAGCAGTTTATCGTAGGTCAATCCAGTCCAGGTAAACTGGAATTACTTTGAATACGTAATAAATCAAAATCGCCGTGCACACTGTGAGCGACAATGACAGAAACAGCATGTATTTATTGTAATCACAGTGCATGTTTATATTCCATTATTTCTCAAACCTCAGCTCACACAGATAATACGGTTCAGTAGGTGTTGACACTACTGTGTTTATTCATCTGTTAAAACTCTCGCAACTGCGTGTTAAAACTCTCGCAACTGCATGTTACATGGCTGCTCAATACCTGCCTCGAGATCTAGTACGGCCTAGCAGTGGTTTCAACTCGCTCAAACGAACGAAGACCTCAAATAGAAATAAATCGTTATCAAAAATTATTAAATAGTCGCTTTGCAACTTTCGAATTGAAGGTAAGTTGTCATTTTTAAATGAAAGTTTTCTTGATAAATTGCTTTCTTTGCTACACAGAAAGAACTGCTGAATAACCTAATAACAAAAATAAAGGACAAAGCAATAGCGGTAAACTACATTTTTGTAGATGTTTCGGTAACTGCTGCTACCGTCATCAGTACATTAGCAATATTGTGCTTTCTTGTGCTTAGCAATGGAAATGCTAATGTACTGATGATGGTAGAGCAGGTACCGAAACATCTACGAAAATATCGTTTGCACCTGTTGCTTTGGCAATACTTTCGTTGCACTGCTAAAAAGCTTTCCACCAACATTGTTCAATTTCAGCAAAACATCAACCACAAAACAATTCCACTTCAGTAATCGTTTTTCTGTAGGGATCCCTCAGGAGACCTCTTGTAAAGTGCCTGTAGTGATTGATTGATTATTTCGCGTAATGTGATCCCATTTGGTGTGTTTGCTTTACCTGTCAAAAGTGTGGCCCGAACCGGGGTATGTAGTATTGAATATACTTTTGGATCCAAATAAACAAAAGGTCTTACTAAGAATATGGAGTTTCTTGTTTTTTAATTTAAAAATTTAATTAGAAATATTTGCAGCATATGAATATGATGCGCTTCTCATAGAAATGTTACACCTTGGTTTCTATACTTTGCTTCATTGCTTTAGGAGACATGGTCCCTTCTGTGATCTCTGAGTGTTGAGTATCCTCACAGTGAAAAATTCCAAAATGTAATCTCGACGACATGTTCTGGCAAACCATTCGGCATCTTCGTTGTAAAAATATTTACGTTTGAACATTAAAGCAATAATGCATTCACACAATTGCTTGCTAAAGTTAATGACCTTCAGCAGAAACAGGAAGTATTGCGGGAAAATGATAGAATCTGTGGCGACAATGGTTGCAATATTGTAATATTTGTACGTGTGAATTTAACCACATCTCAAATTATCGATCCCACATGATTTTACAATTTTTGCTGTTAACAAAAAAGCTACAAATAAAACCAAATCGGACTGAAATCTTATTTTGTGTGCTGTTACAGAGTTGACAATCCCAAGATAAAATTCTGAGCTGATGTTTGCATAAATCAGAAAATCTGAAGCGCCAGGCATACGATCAAACCATAGCAGAGTAACGTTTATTTGCTTGCTTAAATCTATATTGCTTCCACAAACGTGAAATAAGGAAAGACGGTCATTTGACAACCACCAAAAACTCAGAAGCTTCTCTTTGGCCTTTTTCCCATTCGAATCAGCTCTCACCTGTCAACCCAATCACATCAGTTCGTTCATTCTAAGTTCAAGTACATACTCGAGCTAACAAGGAACGTGTACGACAACCTGAATCGCACAGTCGTGAGATTCCAGTGCGTGGTTTGTTGTTGAAAAAGTAGTTCAGTATATTTAAGCAACACACTATAATACTACAGTACTTGACATTTACATATAAATTCTACTTCATTGCCACATCTTCAGTGGTGGATGAAGAAATTGGGGGACTAGAGGAAAACATTTTGGAGGGGGCTTTTCAATGTAAGTAGGCACTCAGGTTGCTGGAACAATTACAGTAAATATGAAACTGGCATACATCGCACGATATGCACATTGCATGACCTACTTTTTGTAACTATTCTTGCGAACAGCATTATAATAATAACCTGCTCTTGGAAATTTTGCAAGTCACAGAATTCTACTTCAAACCTGGAGGGGAAAAGTATCCCTTTTCGACTTTTTCTGCAACACCCTTGTGAGGGAACTTCTTGTCATTAGCAAATGGGAGGGAGGCTATCTGTATTGCGTAGATGGATGTTGTGGCTTGCCTGCTAAAACTAAACTACCGAGTCGCAACCAGTGGACCATGAAGTGTTTTCATGCAGGTGACGAATCATTTTCTCTAACACGCTCTCTCTAGCAGTGATGTGTCCGAGTCATTTTTGTCGAGTCAGAGTCACAAGCCCTTCGAGTCAGAGTCATCTAAAATTTTTTCAAGTCGAGTCAGAGTCATGACTTGGTCGAGTCGAGTCAGATTCGAGTCGCGTGAACTGTCGAGTCACTTCGAGTCATTGGTTTGCAGGCTCGAGTCAATGTCGAGCCAAATGAAATTTCACATTTTTTCTACGACATTTTTTTGCTATGAAATGGCACCCAACATGTCATAAAATGGCGCCTGATAAGTTTGAGAATGGTACCCAATATTGTTTCAACAAATTTGATTGCAGGTTGTTTATGTCTAAGTTCTCTCAGTTGGCATTTTACTTGTGTCTTTCACACTCAGTCATTTCAAAGAGTCTAGCCCAACCCTTCTGCAAGTGTTGCAGCCTCTCAGTCAGCATTGTGTGGAAATGTGCGATTCACCACGAACGGGATGCGCGTGATGAACAACATCCGTGTGGCGCGAACAAGCAGATATAAAATAAGCACGACGTGAGATCTGTATTGTTGCTTGGTGCCACAGTGTGTTGCTATCGTGTCCTTTGTTGCTATCGTGTTGTGTTTTATTGAAATGTTTTATTCGCGGGCGAATAAACCGAAATTGGTGCCACAGTGTGAAGGTTTTCGCCCTTGCTGCTCTGCCTTTCCATTCACAACAAAGTGGTTCTTCGACCAACATGTGAAGATGGTGCCAGGTACAACCTTCACAAAAAAAACATGCAATACGTGCGGTTTGTTGAAAAAACGAGCGATGTTGTTGCAACCTATGTGTTGGGGTTACATTGAAAGTGTGGTTTTCGCATGCGCAATACATGAAAATGAACATGTACTAGGATTTAAACCTTATATTTCAATATATTGATTCATTTGGAAGTTATCATTTTTGTTCAAACAGAATTGGTTTGAAATTGATGATTTTCTTGCGTAGAACAGCGACGCTGTTGCAACGTTTGTAGTATAGAAACCACCAATGCAAAATCGCAGCCAAACGTCATCTGCATATAGTTTTTTAGATATGTAATACTTTGATTGAGGATTTCTTACAGGATGGACTCTTCCACCATAGACACAGATGACAGGAAAGGTCACTAGTTTAGTGAAATGTGTCCAATTTTCTTCGACCAAATTGTGAAGTTGTGTTAAATTGACAAAGACGTCATCGTCTCCATATGAATAAAGAGTATGATTGGGCAAATTCTCTGCGGCCCACTGCATACCAGCCAATGACTTGAAAACGAGATAACTGCGAAAATGACAAATGGTTGTTTTTGTTTTTCAAGGAAAATAAACGCATGGCATCATAGAGCATTGTGTTTAGAAGATCAAAGCAGTTAAAGACCTGCTCATCTCTATCCATATGATTCGGTATCTGCTTTCTGCTCTTCCAGCAATTTCGACAACAGGCGACTTGCCTCCTTCGTGTGACTAGAAAAATCTGATTGTAAACTTCAAGGATTATTGGATTATTTACTGTTTGGTAAAGGTATCATGATTTAAGCTGGAAGACCGATAGGGGAATATCTTAGGCTGAAAATTATTGATCTAGCTCGAAATGGTTGAAAATAGCCTACTTTGGCTAGGTAGGTGATGTGGTGTGTCTTTGTGATGATTACTGTAACAGTTTGGCGATTTTTAAAATGAGCATGCACTAAGCTGAAGTTTATTACTGACTCTGGCAGTGGTGAGCCTAGGCTCACGTGCAAAGTAGCCTAACGCTAAAATGCGGAATATTTGTAGCAGTGGAAAAACGGAAAGGCCTACTTACTAACACATAAGCCTGTCTAACCACAACATCGTTATCAAGACTCTTCGCAGCGTGTCAGTGTTGAGTTCTGACAGTCGGGGCTTCATGGTTTCCATCTGCGTTGAGTTCTCCTGAACGTGCCTTGGCGGCTAGGAGGACATGCTGTTTGTTGCTTTGCTTACTTTTTGTCGTTGTTACTCACTGATTTGGCTACTAGTTGTCGAAATTTGTGTGGGTTTAACGCAGCCTTGGTATGTCAAAGAAGGTTTTGAGATGGTTTTACTTCCGCTACTTCGGCTTCTTTACGACCCGTCACCAGTTGCGACCATCCGTAGACCCACCGCATGGCTGTGTCAATGAATTCTTGCAAGCACTGGCCAGCAAGTCGATGGCGACCGGTTGCGATCGACGGGTTGATGGCCGAGGCTCAGCTGGTCGATCGCGCTTGATTTTGCATTGAATTGACAAAATAACTAAAAAGAACATTTTCAATCAATATCAATATTCCAGAAAGTACATAAAATTCTCCATCAATTGATTGATCACGAATAGTCTTTGGTGTCTCTTGTGATGGCTGACCATAGGCTAGCGCTGCAGATGCCGCGAGGTTTTGTACAATGTTTTCCTATCATTGCGTGACAATTATGATTTAGGCGCAAGAGACAATTTGCTTTTTATCTGTGCATCCCTTACTAAGGCGATGGTACACTGTATTTGCAAGTGCAAAACTCAAATTTGGGATTTTGTACTTGTGACTTTATTACCGACTAGTGGATCGCGAGTTGACAAAAATTTTCTAGTCGATCCTAATAAAAGAGAAGTTGGCCAGCTCTGGCCTGCACCACTTACGCATCCTATAACCCACTGGACTGTTATTTTATTTGTTACGTCACTGTACACTTGGTAGTTTGTTTTTATTGGTTGTTCCTACTGTTACCTTTTCCTTTCCAATGTGAAGTGGGCAGCTGGGGTTGCAATTTTTGAAGTTGTTTTTCTTGATTGGTAACTTTACTGTTTGTGGGTTTTATTTTATTCTATTTATACTTCATGCACTTCGCAGAGCTGATGATGCCTACATCGTAGGCGAAATATATAATCTGCAAGATCTTAGTTTCTGATTCTTTGATGAGAAAGGATTTCTTTCCATAGACAGTGTTACACGTAAGCCAGTAGATTAATTTAATGACTCTATGTCGAAAATGCTATTTATTTCTTATCAGTGAGTTCAGTTGAAAATATTTTGTCAAGAGTAATGAAATCAACCAATTCTTCTTTGTGTCCCATGCTGTCGACGTTCCAGCGAACGTGCTGCGCATGGTTTGATGATTATTATGATCAACTGCCAATCTGTTCAAGTTTCTGAATAGCTTGTGGTATACGTGACAACCACCATGGCTGGTGAACGTTCACACTTTTGGCTTTGTTGCTAGCCTGGTGAACACCCTACCAAAACGACCACCGTACGCCACTGATTTTGTGTTAGTATTTTTTAGTGGAAAGTACAAAGAATCTATGAATCATAAGATTTCCTCTTTAGAACCTCAACAAATTAACAATCAATTTGTCTATTGTGGATTCATTGTTTACTTTGTGATTTTTTGTTCATAACTTGCTAACCACAAACCAAAGAAAATCAATCAGGGTCTCAAAAGATGCAGATTTTTGCCTACTTTATTCATTCAAAGAAGCACAACGCTCACTTTAGCGGTTGATGCTCAGGGCTAGGTCAAGTGAAAAATACTAACCTGCCCATCTTATGACGTAAACTACAAAAAACTCTAATCCAAATTTTCCGACATTTTTCTTCTTGTCGAAACTTTAAGACTTTCCACATCTTTAGAAGGTTGGAAAAGCTCTCTACCTCTATTGACTGGCGACTTATGGCTGAAATAGTCCAAGACTTTTTCGGTCCCTAAAACGTTAAGATTAAGTTAATAACGCGTTGAAACGATTGATTGTTAGCAAATGAAAATGCAAAACCTTCACCAGCAAAAAGGAAGCGTTTGCGGGAATTTTAGGATTTGTTGCATTTTCTGAAATAGCAACGGAAGTATCATGCCGAAATGAACCTGTGAAAGTGTACTATGTCTACTGTAGGAGTTAAAAAGATTTAGATCCAATAAAATATTCCAAATTTCGTTGTGCTATTTTGAATTAAGTAATATTTAGCATAAAATATCGTTCTTCACGTTTTCGCAGATAACCTTAGCGCACTTATTTTCAAATAAGGATGAAGTCAAATTTCTTGGAAAGATTAAAAATCAATTTGATTGTCTGCATAAAGCAACACATGATCAGAACCGAGAATTCGTTCAGTTTTTGGTTCCTTTGCACCTTCATCTAAGCTACCAAACGTAATTTTGCATCTATCGATGCAAGTAGTGTTTGAAAACTCGGCTACAGTTATATCGTTACACGGCAATTTAATTTTCACAAAACAAACTGCCAATTTGTGCAATGAATGAAAAACCTTTTCCTTATATGTAAAAGAAAAGCAAGGAAAATATTGAGGAACAAATAGATCTACAGTAGTGAAGTTGTTTGGATATATAAAAAAAAACAGAAACGGAACGCTGTTGCAGGTATTTGACACTGTTTACCACCAACAAATGTGCAGCGAATTCTGTGCATAATACAAGTGGCAATGCCGTTCTATCTACTACATAAAAGACTTTTTGTCTAAGACTTTTGCCTTGACCAGATAATATTGCCACGAAAAATATTTCTGACGAAGAAGTTTGACAGGAAACGAATGTGAATTGCGGGATTCCTGCACATTCAAAACCTAATGTGGAATAGCATGTCCTTCGGCAACTCCAGAACAAGGCAATGTCTGCAGAAATGTAAACAGAACGCACAATTATATTCATAACCATTTGTTAAATAGGACAATCTTTTGAACTATTTGATGGCGTCACAAGGTGTTCCCAAATTGTCCTCAATTTGAATAAACAAATATGGTTGACTTTGAGATGAAGCTAACCCGCAAACCTATAGAAATTTCGAGTTGAAGATAAATACGTTCTCTTTCACAAAACAAGTGCGAGCCTTTTGACTCCCCACCATGAATATTCAAAGACATTTTGTCTGTATTTTGCATGACAATTGCAATCATCATTTTACGTCTTTTTTAACACTTTCGCAGCTAAAAAATAGTGATATGTAAATCAAATGGGACTGAACACTTACTTGATATACTCTTACAGAGTTGACGATCATGAGGTGAAATTCTCGGCTCAAGAATATATTCCAATCTTGGCCTGCTAAATTGTTTTGAATATACTTCTTTGTCAAATGAGTATCTTGATTTCTTCTGTTTCAAGATATTTGAGGAAGCATCCATTTGGTTTTTGGTGATACGTTTCCATCTGCACATAAGCAAAATAACTTTTATTGGTTTGGTCAAACCAAATGCAAATATAAATTGCGCAGAAGAAATAAGTCAAGCACAATTTTCAGAAGTAGTTCAACATCTACATCGACCAATATTCGTGACTGCGTTGGGCGCAAACAAGCTTTCAACAAATTATTTTTTGTTGTTGATTTTACTCTGAAGATATTTGGATTTCAGTTCTTTTGGTTGCTCATTGATTTTTTATTGATGATTCAGTGAATCTTAGTTTTCATCGATTCGCATATTGTTTTCGTGAAGGCTAATCAGTTGACATAAGCACGACTGTTTGGGCATGTATCACCGGGCGTAGGAATATTTAATTTATTTTAATTTATTTTTTTATGACCAGACACAAAGTTCATAGTATAAACTCACACACTGCAGAAAGCAAGTAGAAAAAAAACAGACAAAAGAGAACGTTTTAAAAGGCATTGGAGCCGGCGGAATCTCAGGGTTACAGACACTCTTTGTAACTGCGTTGAAGACAGAACCATGGGGTTATAGACACATTCGTAACACTAATGCTAACTAACACGAAACACTTGTTGCAACACTACTCCTAAACTGGTCCAGTCCAGGCAGGGGCGCAAACAGCTCTTCATTTCGGGGGGGGGGCAATTTTCATGAAGTTTCATTCGATGACGTCATCGTCCTTACTCACCCGCAGTACAACTTTTTCGCAAAACGGTCACATATAATAATGTATTTTTGCCCGCTGACACGAAGTCCATAGTACAAACACACGCATTCTGAACAACGCTGGTCAATAAAACAGGCAAAACAAAACGTTTTACAACAGCGTTGGAGGCTGAATCACTGGTGTCAAGCGAAAGTTCTGACTTCACGCCAAATGCGCATGCACAGAGCAACATTCAACATATTAAATACGCTGAGAAAACTGATGATTAGGGCTTAGGATTTGGTGTTTAGGTAAGTGTGTCGGGTTAGGATTTATGTTACAGTTAGAAAAAGAAAATAATTGAAGTCTAAGATTAAGTCCATTATTTTTCACTAGTTTTACTTAGTCCCGTTCTGCAGCTTGTTGCGGGTAGCTGACATCTAACCAAAAAGTTTTAATTTACACAACACACATCAACAAAGTAATCGCCGAACTTTATTCCTATACTCTGAGAAGGAAAATAACTGATAAACATAATAAGTCAGAAATTTCGCTTGACACCGGGCTACACAACGTTTTGCAACGGCGTTGGACACCGAGCCTCAGGCTTACAGACGAATACTAAACAGTATTTGTTCACTTGGTACAACCCTACTGCAAAGTGGGACGCTTTTCCTGGTCAGGGTCAGGTAAAGTACGAATGCATTGTGACATGCACACCCTCAAACGAACAAACACTGCAATGTCCGAGCACTGTCACAAAGTAAAATGCGGTTGTAGTGTTCAAAGAATTGCGAAGAATATAAACAATCTGACTGCGTCAAAGTAGGCAAACATTACGTTAGTAGACCTTCTGCATCTTTCGAGAAACAAGTGAATATTTTTTCTTATCACAGCCTCAAATGTAGAAATGTTACATTGAACCTGGTGAGTGATGACTACCAACACTCGCTCTCCAGGGCAGGTGGTATAGAGCTCTGCATTCAAAATTATAGGCCACACGCAATCTTTGCATGCCTGACTTTCTGAAATTCCACCATAATTTTGATCCATACGTCGGCGTACAAAAGGAACGAAAAAGTGCATTTTTAACTGCATTTGAACATCAGGAGAAGAGGCTTGCAGCTTGTTTGCTGAACAATATTTATTTTTATAGCAGTTGTCTCTGAATGTATTTGTCATCTGAGAGCTCAATATTCAGTACAGCTCCCAGATATTTGTATTGCCTAACAGATTTTAGATTTTTACCATCCATATGCCAGTAATGGGGTGACTGCGCTTTTGCACTCTTAACCTCAACGTCATACAAACAGTTTTGCTGTAGTTGAGAATATTTCCATGTGATTCTGCATAAGCCTGACACACAGATAAAAGTTCTCTTCGCAACATTTCCGAAAATGAGAACATTTCAGTTTTAAGCAAGAGGCAGACCGAACGATCAAGACAGAGTAAAAATTAGTATTCTTATAAAAACACCTGGTTCCGTACTCAACTAGTGTAGTCATGGCTTTAGTGTGACACATGTATAATCTACTACAGTAGCAAACCTGACTAATTTTCGTCTTGTTTTAGCAAATATATTCTAGCCCTATTCTTCTAGCATGTGCTTGAATTTCTATCATAAACGAAGATCTTAAACTTGAAAGAGAGCCTATGTTAAGGGTGAGGAGATCTTTGAATGCTACCATTTCGGGAAAAACGGATCAGGTGTCTTGTGCCTTTGACGCATACCGGATCAGGTGTGTTTGGGGCAAAACAGCTTTTTCGTGCATTCATGAGTTGTGTGAAAGTTTTAAGAAGCACGTGTACGGCTATGAGCTTTCAGGACTTGCACTGGTTGCAAACGTTAGGATCTTGTAAAGCGTCATTAGAAGCCAAAGTTGTCTAGTAGGCAGGTGCGTTCAACACATGACGAGCATTCACATGACACTTTGCTGAACCTTTTTCCTAAGCCGTGATACTGGGATCAACCCAGAAAGACACTAAAACGTGAAAGAGTCCTCAACTTAGATTTACGTAAAAATTATCAGGTTTCGAAGAGACAATGCAACTAAACCCTTTTTTAAGAAATGTACTACGTTAACAACGGTGATCCGCCTTGCCCCTATCAAAAATAATAATCAAAAGGTCGTAGAAGAATAAGCGGTTTGACGAGGCACTAACTGCTTTGTCAAGATTTCTCTTATCAATTTGAAAGTTTCATCAATTTGCACGGTTCACGGTTCAACGTTTCATGAGGGCAAATTGAGGCCTGTCTAAGACAAAGTGGTGCACGAACAAACAGACAAAAAATGCCTCAAAAAACGAAATATTTAAACTATCTCCCAATTTGACACTTCCAGCATATCTGTGGTTGAATACCAATCATTTACGAAATTTTCGATCAGATAACCTGTCTCAAGATAAATCTTGTAGAAAGATAATTAACGAACAAGACAAAGAAATTTCAAATAAGATTTTTTTTAAATGATTAGAATATAAAATTTCATCTTTATTCTTTGAAAGTTTCTACAAATGTCAAAATTCTTATGCAATATTTTGAAAATTTCTGGGGAGCAAATGCCCCCCCCCCTGGTTGCAAGCCTGAGTCCAGGTAAAATGCGAATGCTTTGTGACATGACACGCCATCAATCGAACAGACACTGCAAAGTTCGATCACTCATTCACACAGTGAAATGCGATTGTAGTGTCCAAAGACTTGGACGAATGCAAACAATCTGACTGCATCAAAACACGTAACCATATGCTGTTAGATTTTCTGCATCTTTCGAGAAACAGGTACGTATATTTTCGTAACAGAGCCTCAAAGGTAGGAATGTTATATTGAACCTGGAGGCTGCTAACACACGCTCTCCAGGGCAGGTTGCATAGAGCTCTGCATCAAAAATTATAGACCACATGCAATTTCTGCATCTGCATACATGATTTCCTGAAGTTACACCATAATTGTGATGCATACATGGCCGTACAGAAGGAACGAAAAAGTAAATTTTTGACTGCATTTGAACATCGGGAAAAAGAGGCTCGCAGCTTGTTTGCTGCACAATATTGATGTCGCAGTTGTCTCTGAATGTCTTTGTCATCTGAGAGCTCAGTATCCAATACAATCCTCAGATATTTGTATTGGTCAACAGATTTTACGTTTTGACCACCATTTGTCAGTAATTGAGTGAATGTGCTTTTTGCACTCTTAGACTTAGACGTCATACAAAAAGTTTTGTTGCTGTTGAAAATAATCCCATACGATTCTGCATAAGCCTGGCACACATCTAATATTTTTGTAGCCATCGTACACTTGGACAAAATACACAAATGTCATCAGTAAACATCAAGTGATTTAATGTCTTCACCAATACAACACCCTGCTTTAATGTTGTTTAGTTCATTGGACAAATCACCTAAATAAACAGCAAACAAGTACGGACTCAGTACCCCCCCTTATCTAACCCCATTAGACACATGAAACGATTCTGAAAAATGCTTGCCCCATTTTATTTGCATCGTTTGTTCTTTGTACCAATGTTTCAGTACGCGCATAAAACACATTGGCACCTTTCTTTGAATTAGTTTCTCGAATAGTTTCATGTGTAGTCTCGATCGAATGCTTTCGAGGTATGTAAAAACACAGCATGAACAGATGAACTATGGGTTACAAAGTATATGAGTTGAGATGCGCCTGTTTGTACCACCAGCGTGGAAAAAGAGCTGCCACGCATCTTAAACCTAGGACTACCATACGGGTCAATTGACCCTTTTGCGATTTTCTTTTCAAATTTTAGGAAAAAGTTTTGCAGCTAGGAACCAAAAATGTGTTGACTTTTATTATTTTTGTATCTTGGGCAAACTACCATGTCGACAACAAATTTGTTTTCAAAACCAGTGTTTCACGATGGAAAAACGGTTAATTACCATACGGGTCAATTGACCCCTAAGCTGAGAATGTTGAGCTATCCAATTACATTTCGAAACAACTTTTGCACACAGGACCAGAACACGTTCCACACACACACTTTGAACAGTTGCAACATTTCATTCTTGTTTGCTTTGACTGGTTTATTCGGAATTTGGTTCTTTTATGGAGTGACATGCCTCAGCAGCTCCTTGAATGCGTTTCAGATGCAATATATGGGGTCTCTACATGCCTTACAGTTTTTCTCTGGTGAGCACAGCTTTTCTGCCAGTTTGATGATAAAATCTACTTGAGCAGATCTTTGACCAAACAATATAACAAAAACCGCAAACCTACATTTGAGATAAACAGCTATAGGATGCCTGTGAAAAACAGCTACAAGGTCACTATCGAACGCTCAACTATGAGAGATTCCACATACTTGCATACTACGTCTTGTGGAAAGCTGCAGGATGTCTTCGAGAAACCTCTTGAACAAGGTGATCGACAAACCTGAATTCTTGCCACGTGCATTTCATGATAGCCTCCTTGTCTTCACGTACCTTTTGGTGTTTACAAGCTAAATAATGGTAAGTACTCCGCAATGGGGGGTCGTCTCTCCAAACCTATGGAAATAGGGGGTAACAAAATCTTTCAACCCCCAGAATGTTTTGTGGTATCAATAAAGTTGTATAAATTTCACTGGCAAGATTTTGGAAAGGAATTTTTTAAGTCTGTTGATGCAAGGTAACGTATGTTGGGCAAAATTTGAATATTATCCCGATGTTCATGACAAAAAAACAGTATGATGTAGGCGTACTTTCGGGTCATTGTGCCAGTCAATGGAATCCCAGAGACATGTCTATTAATTGGAATTGCATTGTGTTACTGCCAATTATTTGAATCTCAGAGATACATGTTCATAAATTCTACTTTTTAATGTAATGTTTGTTTTTTTGAAGAATAATTGAAGTGTCTTCACAGTTTTATCTACTTTTTCAAGAACACTTCAAGCGCTAATACTAACGTTTTGTGTAGCCTACTTGATAAAAACACAAATCAAATACCTAGTTATCATTGTTAGATAGTAGCGCAGCACTCTCTGCAACTGCCATAACACCAGGGACGTATCCAATGGGGCAGTGGGGTCAAATTATATCATCTCCATAATTTGCCAATCATACAAAAAGGTCGTCCTACGGTTGAGTGAACATGGTGACGTCATCGAAACGCAACCAACAGGATTATGCTTGTATGATATGCACACTAACATGCATACCACACAACGTTTCTTCCCCCTAAGGTTTCTAGCAAACTTGGCCCCTGCCGCAGCATAACGTTTGAGCAGTTTGCATCCGCAATTTCACCACTGCGCATGCGCAAAACGTGGCGGCGAACTCATTGTGACGTCACCACAGACAAACGTCACACTTCAACAGTTCTTTGTATCAAAGAGATGCGATAACTAGTTCGCTGTGTGCGAAAAAAACACTCATATTCAACGCAAGGTTCAATTGACCTCATTGGTAATTCTTGAAGAAAAAAATCTCGGTAGTCCTAGGGTTAAGTCTTTCCCAACTCTGGTGATACTGATGCCGCCGACATCTACTGGACCAGGCGCGAAGCCAGACATTTTGATAGGGGAGGTAAACAACTACCAAGTTTCAACATTTAAATATATAGCACAATGCTCCTTGCTTTAAAGCATCATCTGTCTTTTTCTGGCGCTTCTTTTTCAGAATAATTCTATTCAGATTAAGCCGGCAAAAAGAAAGTCTGTTTTCCTTGAATTGACAAGTTTTAAAAGTTTATGTATAGTAAATTTCCAAGTTTCTACGTCGAATGACAGCCACCATTTTCTCATAAAACTTTCTTGCGAAAGCGTTTCTTAAGATCTTGATGCTATACTCTTAAGTGCAAGGTCTGCAGTATGCTTTTCTCAGCCAATATTGCAGTTGAGCAAGGAGTCGTCGTGGCCGCCATTGTGATTGCGCTTTTTATATTTACTTGTCGCAGCAGCTTAACACAATGGTTGGTTAGTTGATCTAGCCCAGTCCGGTTTCAAAAGTATGAATCAAAACCCAAAGAAGGTGGAGAAGGGTCAAAAAATGGGTCGCGAAGAGGCGATCCAAATCGGATTTATAAATTTTCAACTTTACCCCTGCTTGTCTGCCTGTGGCATAGATACTTGAGAAAAGCGTAGATTGCTGACATTAAAAACGAACTTAGCAACTTGCTGCCAAAAATCAACCACACTTCCAGTATTTTTTTCATACGTTGTTTGAGGTTTGGGTTGCCAGGTGTTCACCAAACTCAGATTTGGGTAGCGCTCAAAAACGTTTGGTAAGTAAGCGGTTGAAGTCTTTCTTTAAATCTATTAGTGGTTAAATAAAAAAATCCAATCGACTAGGAAAAATTCACTTTAGGTACATATTCGTCACATGCGCTTTATCGAGAAAACAGATTCCAAGCTATCTGTAAGTAGATGGCAGTGTCAGTGGCCTTAACACTTACAAAATAAAAAGCATCTTTCTACTTTCGTTAGATTTTTCTGCTGACTCTTCGCGTTGCAGATGAATGCTTTTAAATTTACTGTAGGATATGGTGGTAACTAGCATCAGGTGAATGTTGAAACACTTTCAGACTATGTACAGACCGGATTCTGATTACTTGACAAAATTGTTTTTTACTCGCCGGTAAGGTAATGGGAGATCATTGATGAAACCGTTAAGGCTCCACATATTTGTGATTGAACAGTCACAGTAGGTCAATAGGTCCATAGGCCACCATAACTAAGTATCTAGAATAATCGCTTTTGTTGCTAAACGGTGTCCATGGTCCAATTGCTTAGTAAAAAAGACCATGAAACTGAATTGCTTCTTAGCCAAGGCATAAGCTTCAAGGCATACAAAATATCACCACCATATTCATACATTTAGTTGTAAAACTGTACAAAGATCTACGATGTTAATTTAAAGCGACGGCTGATGATGCAGTCAAGGGCAAAATATACAGCATTTTCAGCATGCCAGAATTTACAGAGAAGAATTTTTGCGATGGTCTTGAAATGAAATTTGCATCACCATCAGACGGGATACAGCAAGCTGGTGCGCCAGAAACAGCTGCGAAAAGCGTTAGACTAATCCTTGTTTTACTTTCATTTAGTGATTACAAGCTCGTAGATAAAAGTTTCTATTTCATTATAACCACTTCCACACGGATTTAAGCCTCAGGTGAAGGCCAGGCATGGCATGAATTCTCCAGCATTTACATTGCACACAATGTTTGATTAATCATGGGGAATTGATAAGCCATCCTCCTTTCTTCAGGTTCGACTAAAAGTTGAAGTAGAATATTTTTTTTTTGACAGTTTCGTTGATTTGCACTGACGCGTTTCTTTGGCTTACACATCAAAAGCTTCATTAACCTGAAAATTGCTAGCGATACTTTCGGAATTGGGGGGGTCAATTTCCCCCATTGCCCCCCCCCCCTGGCTACGCGCCTGTACTGGAAATAAGCGGCAAGAAGACACGTCCAATAGATAAACCCTATTCCTTTTAAATTTTTTCTTCATTCGCTGCTTAAATCTGTAGATGCGTCCGAGCAAAGAAGAATGATGATAATTTCCACAAGTTTAATAAACGTTTCTCTTTAACCGCATTCCACTTTGAATCAACTCTGACCATTCAACCACATCGCATTGCGTCGTTAATTCTAACCTCAAATATTAACACGAGCTGAAAGCGTGAGTAAGACAACCGTACTCGCTCGCACAGCTCTGAGAAACTTGGACGGCATTCATTGTTGAGGAGACTAATCTTGCCTGTACATCGCAAACGGTATTTCTTCTTCATTGCCACAAGCACATATACACAGATCAGATTCATGCTTGTAAATGGCCACAATTGTTGTTGTTTTCTGATTGATGTTGCATGTCACCATCACTGTTAACTCACAGTCTAAGGCTTGACATCAAACGTGCACACAGACCAAAATGCTGGCAGCATTCCCTCTGACCGCAGCCAGGGTCAGGCGCTAGTGAAACCAATGACGCCCCTTAAAGAAATGGGACAAGTATACGTGAATCGTACCTGCCGATGCAGGATGGCTGTCACTTGAAAAAGCATTGCCCTGAGTGCATGAGTTTAAGAAAATTGTTGACATCTTTGAAGCTTTAAGAAAAGTTTATTGACTTTCGTAATGACGGCAGTAAGATTTTATTGCAAACAGTGATGCCTATCAGTAATTTGGGATTAAGAATTCAAAATGAATATCCTTGCATTCCATGAAAGGCAGTGGTGGAGTTGCTACATTTTTGCGACAAGAAAGATTACCCACAGGTTTGTGTTACGTCATTACTCCACCTGATAAGTCTAAAAGAGAAACAAAGGATCTGCTCCAGTTGACAAAAACAAACCAATTTACAACAAGAACATTGCTTTGAATAAGGCAAACAGAACCAAAGGTTGGTTGGGGCCTTGCAAGCTCTGCGCGTTTTGTGGTCTAGTGGAAAATATAACCAATCCAAAGTTCCATATACTGTATTTCACAACTCTTTTCTCACTAAAATTCTCGCTTTGTCCAAACCTCACATGGACAAAGTGTGGAATTCATGTGGTGTTTTGTGTAATATACAGTCCACAGTATGCGATGGCTAAACAGAAAACAAGTTTTCCAACAGATGGTTAGAGCACCGATGCACTTGGAATAAACCAGATAATATGGATGACAGCAATCATATACCATTATCGTCGCTCTATGCAGTGTTCCATATGACTTACCAAGCATTTATAATTATTGCACTTGTACTTTTGTAGAATTACCCATTTTCACTCTTTGGATAGCGGTTAAGATAAATGACTTTAACAAAACTAACGCACCAATTAATATTCAAAAAATGATCCTCACTCGTGTGAAATCTCTTTTTATACTCGTTGCGGTGTTAATAAAAGTTTACCACGCTGCTTTGCCTATTTTTTTGGCCTCATTTTCACCACACATGCAATTTTCATTCATCAACCTTTGAGTTCCCATACCAACGTTTCTCATATAAAAGCTCTCACCAAACTACGTCTGTAATTTACGACGATCTTTACGCATTCGCTGTAGTCATCCCGGAGTGATTCCGTCGTTGTGTTGTTGTTGCTCCGTCATTAGTGCCAGATAGTTTTTCAGTTTCAGTGAATGCAATTATTTGAGAACGGCGCATTTTCCAGTTCTACGTGCCGCAACTTGTGTTTCGATTTATTTTAGTCTTGTGTTTGCTGGCTTTCTCTGGCCTTGTTTCAACCCTTCAGTATTTCGCCGGTAAACGGTGCTTGCGGATTTCAGCACTGCGTATGCGTACAGTTACGTGAGATCAATTTTCTTTTCTTCAAAAGGTTGCTAACAGATTCTACCGCATCGCCATTGTGGACACAAGATACTTGAAAACCGATATGTGCAAGTGTGGCTTACTGGAAAGTCATGAAAGTAGAGCCTTGTTGGCTAATGCCTACAAAAGCTTGCGCAGCGGCTGTACACAGTCTAACACCTCTTCTCATGATGCAGGTGGAGCGCCAACTGTCATTGCAACATAATACACTTTATGCGTATCATGTACGCGTGTGCATGCGCGTAGCCACCCTGCGTTGGCCGGAACGATTTTCTTGGTGTTCCACGTTACTGGTGTGCTGTTCAAAAAAAATGTTGCCAGCCAAAAACAAATAAGAGAGACTGATTCTTAGAATCCTGCATATCTCTGCAGTGGCGTATCTATGAAAAACGGCCCCCATGGCAAAGTTTAAATGTGCGCCCTTTCTGTTAATTTAAGGCACAATTTTCACGAAAGTTAAACCATGTAGAAAATAAATGTTTTTAAACGGAAACATTTGCGTTTATTTTTGCTTTATATTTTTCAGTGAATAAAATATAAATTATCCATAAGTACCATACTCCTATACTCATTCATTTTTATTATGGAGAATATCAACACATTGGATAATAACGTTATCATAATTTATAGGCCTACATAGTTTTGCCTAACAAAATTGTATATCTTACAAAAAAAATCAAACAACATATTCCAACCAGGCCCGTAACTAGTTTGGGACACCAGTGGGAGTGTAGACTTGTTTGAGAGGGGTCCAAATGTTTCAAACTTTGTCCAATAGTTTTATGTTATGTCCAACACATATTTCCAGGAGGGGAAAAACATTTTGTAGGGGTTTTTGCCCCCCTGCGGCCCTGTTTACGGGCCTGATCGCAACTGCAAACGACAATTTCATTTGAAAAGAGACACATTTAAAGTGGATTACACAATAAAATTTTAATGCAAATCATGTACTATATGTGGTCGAAAGACACACTTCCATCGAAAAATTAATATATCTTGCCTTTTCCGGTTGAATTTCAAAAAATGTCCATTTCTATACTCATCAAAGCATAGATCACACCGTCTGCCCGGACTTATTCTTAGTCATTGAGGCTCAGCGGTATGAAAGCACCAGTTTTAGTTTACTGAAAGATACCTCGCAGCTTGCAATATATACTGCCATCGTCAGCATTATTTACAAAGCAGTTCAAAGAATGTTAGGGGTATTCAGGACGCGATAATTTTAAGTTGCACGACTAGCATTTTGCAATCCAGAATATTCTCGTATAATTCCTTGCCATCTACATATGAACTGTACACATCTCCTAAATTGTCACACACATATTTTAGTTTTTTCACAGTCAGGACCGTACAAAGGTCTGGCCATCAAAACAGAAAGCCAAATTTGGACAGAAATAGCTAGCTCCAAGCACGAGTAGCAAATCACTTCTTTAATGAGTTAACATTTTTTCCTCAACTGGCACGGTGACAATACTAACTGCTGATTTTTCGAGGAATAACTAATGATCTCTACTTTAGTCTCTGGACTGGGGCATTGCGTTCAGCCTTTTTATCGGACACTAGCAGCCATCATAGAAGTTTTGCAAAGTCGGAGTACGCCGCAGCAGAATATGTAGAGTAGTTTGTAATCTGTATATGACCTCAGCACCAGTTATTTGCATCACTGTCAGATTCTTACAGCCGCGGACATAAACTCGTCTCAACCAGATGCTGACTAATATCTTCGTGCCTGAAATACAGCAGTACGGAGTGACCTATCCTTTCTTATAGCGTGAGAAGGACGATGTCTTGCAGATATGGCAAGGGAGCGTTGTTGTTCTTTCGCAATGTCTGACCGTCGTTTTTTGTCACAATACCGCAGTTTTGTCATAATGCTTGGTGATGCTGACGCAACACTCCCGACTTAATACATAGGATATGGGCGAGCCGTGTTCATGCAGCGTTGCAGTTTATGGTTGTAAGCGTAGGTGTAGCCAGGGGGGCAGGGGATTCCCCCCAAATTTTTAGCATATCTAGTCATTTTGTGCTTTGAGAAGCGGCGTCCCAACCAAAATACTGCTTCTCGCCTAAAGTCAAATATTTTGTTACACCCAAAAGTTTGATCTGACTGCGCCACTGCTTGTATGGGACCCAAAATAGAGGTTCAAGAAACTGGAAATAAAAATTTTAATTTTTGCCAACAATTTTAGTGCCCCCCTCAAAGTTGCGCCTATGGCACGTGCGGTGCCTGCCATCACCTAGGTACGCCATCCTGTCTCTGTCATCAAGAGTTGCGTCCACGCTCAACCTTACGGTATGAGTGCCTTCCCAACTGGTTTCTAGATCGACTCTACACTTTCAGCAAACCCAGAATTTTTAGTTGCCATTACTCACAAATGCTTTTGGTCTCTCGTAAACTCCAGGCAGTATGATCAGCCAGTTATTCCTGGACACCATACTCTTAGGCTGATGATGATGCTAGACTCCATTTGCATATGATGAAGTCAAATCATACGAGAGAATTACGAAAGTGATGATCACGGAGAAGGAGTGCAGGACTATAATCCGGCCGGAGTTTGCATTTTGTACCTGAGCACGAGCAGGAGTCAGACGTTTTTCTTGGAACATGAGCTGGACTCGGAGCGGACCGTAAGATTAGTCCAGGAGCTAACCAAAAATTCAAAGCTACAGTATTTCGTCTAAAATTTATATATTGTAGTGATGTTTGTTTTGGTCATGAGGATTTTCTTTAAAACATGTTGCGTAGCCCTATGTTACCATACTGTGGCGCTGGCAAAGAGAAATTAATATTTTCACCGATGCTGATTGTACTCTTTGAAGTATGCCTGCCTTAAAGCGCACGTTCAAATTGACTGTGGGAATAAGCCTCACTAGCTTTGGTCGTGTGTAAAATATAGCCTTCTTCGGTAAACTCATTTTTGTGGGTTAGATGAAATAAACAAACGTGTGTGTAAATTATGAAAAACCAGGCGGACGCGATGTTTTGCATGTGGGTTTTATTTTATTAGTGACATGCAAATAAACTTTTCTGTTATTTGTGTCAAGCTGAAATAAAAAAAGGGTTTGTTTTTTTTTTCTCATTTATAGCAAGTAACTAGTAAATGATTAGTTTTGTCAAGTTGTGGTAGATGTTTCGAAGGTAGCCAATGCCTTCGTATTCAAGCATTATTTTCGTAAATACGAAGGCAATGATTTTTAAGCTCCTATTTAAATTTGTTGCTTCATTTGTCTGAATCACCTTGATCGAAACTAATTGCTCGAAAAACATATAAAACATATGTGTTGTACAGAAGATCCGAATCATCGCAAATTCTTGAAAGCAGAGTCAAGTTGGCTGGTTTTTCGTAAGCTTGGAAAAAAGCTAGAGCTTTTAATTGTGTTTTTTGCATAGTTCATTTATCTCTTTCTTCCTACAATGTGCAAACGAACGTCGATCTGATGCGGAATCGCGTAAATTCGTCCGAATGAGCATTTGCACTTTTGGAAGTTGCTGCTGCAACAGTGCCTACGCTCAAAAGCACTATCATGAGCCTGGCAAAGATTCTGTGGGCCGGGCCAAACGCATAAGGCAGGGGTGGGAACCTGCGGCCTGCGGGCCAAATTCTGCCCGTGTGAACATTTGATATGGCCCGCATGAAACTTTTCGTTACCCACGTCAGAGTACAACATCGCGTCCAAATGAAGCTCCATGATAAGCTGATACTTAAAAGGATATCAGAAGCCGCTCTTGCTCATAGTTAGATAAAGACAGAATTTTTGCGTCCCGCCAGTGCTTATGCACATTTCATGCGGCCTGTGGTAGTAAATATGTAGGTTCCCTACCTCTGGTATAAGGTAACAATAGCAAATTATCCAATCGGATATACAGTATTTTTTTTAGATAAATTCCTAACGCGATAAATGCTCATGCAATTTACACGCAAATAAATTTCCAGTTAGATAGATTACAGTTGTTCATAGACCCGATGCGGACAGCTGTAAATGTTGTTAGATTGATTTTTCGAAGGCGTGCCAATCTTATCTATCGCACGTATGTCGTTCATCGACCTGCAATAATCTT
>Ga0210059_1000954_pt1 | contig 41242 bp, 28 predicted proteins | sample Ectturendosymbi2_FD_188042 | JGI IMG/M metagenome (GOLD analysis project Ga0210059, IMG submission 188042) | Ecteinascidia turbinata endosymbiont from Florida, USA - Sample 2 (SPAdes) (version 2) | ecosystem: Host-associated > Tunicates > Ascidians > Unclassified | place: Key West, Florida... | reverse complement strand
CGTTGAACCACGTGTTGTTTTTACGACCAGACAGCTCTTACCAGCAACAAAGAAAGACGTGCTACCTTCCCATCATCAAAACAACGTAATCTACCAATTTGTGTGCCACTGTGACTGTCGGTACGTTGGTCGCACGTCTCAGCGCTTAGAAGAGCGAATTAAACAACACATCCCAAAATCGATTACCAATCCTCCTACCCCACACATCCGTCAAAGCCTTCCCCGCCCTCGTAAGGCCACCAGTCCCCGAGAATTTCACGAATCCGCCATCGGTCAACATCTTCTTGACAACGCTGAATGTGCCCTATATTACAATAAGGACAAATTCTCTGTCCTCGCTTGAGCTCGCACTTCATTTCATCTTTCTGCCCCGGAAGCGACTTTCATCAAATCTCTGAATCCTCTTCTCTGCAAACAAAAAGAATTCGTTTACTCCTTGAAGATCTCCTAAACCTCTTGAACTCTCCATTGGTTGACCGGTCCAACGTTTCGACGAAGTCCAAATTACATCTTCAACCAATGACAACTCGCCTTTCTTATCTCCTAAACCCTTTATTGGCCAATGCTTTAACCAATGAGATCTCTTCTGTTCTGTATATAAACCAGCTCGGTAGTATCTCCACTTCATTCTGACGATATCCCCTGAAGAGTGTCAGACGAAAAGCTTTGGGATGAATCATCTACTTCACGCCATCTTCAAGTTCTGTACCACCAAACGTCTTTTCAAAATCTCTTTAAGTGAAAAATAGCGGGAGTTAACTTTTGAAAATGTTTTGCGAAAACTACAAAACGTGTGCTCTGTAGCGGTTGATCTTGACCAGATGGACAAAAATGGGTACGATTTTTGGACTCAGCGCCCCCCAAACCCGGAAATCCTTTAAAACGTCAAGTCCCGAAAAATCCTGTATACCGGTGATAGACCCCAGATCATTTTCCCGGAAATTCAAAATGGCGAAAACTGCTTTACCCTACCAAGTATCGTGCTCTTATCTGGTTATAACAAAATAACTTCGGTATATTCGTACTTTTAATTTTTGTCCTCAAACTTTGCAGTAGGTCAACTGCTGCTAAGAATATCGTATTTAGCGAAAAGATGGCCACCTTTAATCCCGTAGGGGTCAATGTCGATTGAAGCTACACTTCTTCGGCGATTTTGAGATTTTTGTTGTAAACACAATACAACTGGTTTGGTAAAGTCTTACGTCCTTGCTTTTTTTGATTTTTTTGTGAAATAATAGTTTGGTACATATAGTGGAAGTAATGTAACGTGCCACATGTTCCTGGAATTTTCTTTGTGGCGGGGCGAATGCAGTTGAAGTAATGTTCACATCTGATTACTTGCAAGTACGTACTTTTCACGTCGCCGTAGGCATCGCATGTGGTACGCGAGATTGATCTGTGCTTGCTTGCCAGCTGCAGTTCGGTAGTGTATTGTGAGCTGGAGCCGATGGTGTACTTAGTTCTATCCCAATGACAGGACACGGAGCAAGATCCGACGTTGACACGGTGTCTTCACGTCAGTTGGTGTACCTTATGTGCGCATACGAAGGGTTTGCCTCCAGTAGTATAGTGAACACACTAGTGCTTTAATGTTTCGTGCATCTTTACTGCGTAATTCCCAGTAATATTCCATTCGTGATTAAACGCGGTTTACTTGTCAGCAAACAGTTCGACCGTCGACATGAAAGGCTACAAACCTACATAACCGCAGTTGCTCGCTGTTTCCTGTGGCGCATTCGAACGCCCAACGCTTTTGTTCGTCGTCATTCTAATTGCGACTCTACATCGAACCGTTAGGTTACGTTACGTGTTTCTGACTTCACGCTCAAGTGTATCGACGTTTTTGTTGTATATCTGAATATAATCGAAAGATGCAGTCAACTGGAGAGTTCTTAGCGGACGAAGTTGTGAGAACCTTTTAATTTGCCTTGCTTTGGCTTGGCAACTTCAAGACGTCAGGTTGCATAGTTGGGAAACCGACCTGTGCTCCTGTAACAACTAGGTTGACCCTTCAACCACATGGGATCTCCACAATAACCTACAACCTCAGACCCTACCTCAGTAACACTCCATCACAGTGGGTCACTTTTGCTGCGAACATGACGCAACAACACTGAACCTTCGCTTAAGAGTCAAGTCGGCATTGGGCGGCCAAAAGTCACTTTTCGCTGAAATCGAAACATTGGTTCATGAGGAGCCTCATTGGAGACGGTGCAGAGAAGTGTTCGCACAGAATGCAGAGCTTCATTGAGAACGTCCTCCCATCTCTCCTCTGCTCATGCACGGCTATGCAGCAGTAGCTTAATTGTTTTCCAGATGGTCTGGTTGTATGGTTAACTCTCTCGCATTGACTGTTTCCGGTCGGATGGTACGGAGAAGAGCGGTTTGAAGCAATTCCCTGCTCTGCAAGAAATGCTTTGAAATCTCTGCTCATGAACGACGCCCCGCGATCACTACGCAAATAAGATGGAAAGCCAAACAAGCAAAGTAAGTTGTTAAGGGAATCCATAACCGTCGTGGATGACGTTGAAGAGCAGGGAAAAACAAAGGGGTATCAGCTGTATTCATCCACAATGAGAAGATAAGGTTTCGAAACACGGACAGGCCCCTTGAAGTCGACCGACAAACGTTCTCATGGCCGAGACGCCTTAACAAGAGATTGCCGTGCGGGGTTAAAAAATCTCGATATGAGTCGCAAACAAGTTCCGCATTTATCGATAATGTCTTTTGTTTCTTCACTTGTATAGGGTAAGTTACGCGAGCGGAAAAAGTGATACATTCTAGCAAATCCAGGATGACCCAGCTGGTCATGAAGCAGTCGTAGCTGGGAGACAAGAAGACATAGACCAGCAAGTACGCGACATAGCATCCGGAGCTACGTTGTCTTTTCCAGGTCAGTGGCGGATAGAGTAGTTCAGTTGTACCAGCTCAAGCCTCCAGTCCATTATTTTGGTGTGTTTTATCTTTACGCGATTCTTCTGGTCAAACATAAAAGCAACAGAACGTTGGTCGGTCATGAGGGTGAAATGCCGACCTTTTAGGAATTGGGACCATTTTCGAGTCGCTTCGATGATAGTAGAAGCCTCTTTCTCAACTGCAGAGTATTTCTGTTTTTTTTTTTAAACTTCGCGACATGTAAGCGACCGGGCGGCCTCCTTGTGACAAAATAGCAGCGAACACGCAGTCAGACGCGTCTGTTTCTGCTTCAAACGGAAGATCGTCTCTGATGACCCCTAAACTTGCATGGATTAGATCAGATTAAGGTTTCAAAAGCTTCTAAAGCTTCATTACCAAGAGGAAATTTCGACGTTGATTGGAGAGGGCGAGCCTGTTGAGAAATCTTTAATCCACTTCGCATAATACGCGAAAAGTCCAGTAATCCTCTTCAACTCCTTAGGTGAAGATGGAGGTTGCAACGTCAGCAGCGGTTGCAGGCGAGATGGATCAGGCTGCAACTCTCCGCACGAAACTCGATACCCGAGTAAGTCTAAGCTTTTCACACAAATCTTCGACTTCGATTCATTAAACATCAGCCCATCAGTTTTGGTAGCTTCTGGTAAGCTTTGCAGGTCTTTCTGATGCTCTTCTTTCGTGGCGTCTGTTACAGTCAGATCGTCAAGATAGCTTATGGCGTTTTATGAAGTCGTCCATGACTCGCTGGAACGCGGATACGCCACTCCAATCGATATAATTGACAATACTGAAAAAGTCTGCCATCTGCCTCAAAAGCCGTCATCTGCCTTTATTCCGGAGCAAGCGGGACCTGATAAGCCGATTTCAAATCAAGTGGAGAGTAAAGCGTATCTTCTGCTGCTTTGCTTCATATCGATGAAGTTATCAACAAAGGGTAAGCATCAAGGTAAGTATATCTGTTGATAGTTACAGAGTAATCGACACATAGTCGTTTCTTACCTTTTGCCTGGTGAACCACCAATACTTAAGCTCTCCAAGGCGACTTTGCAGGTTCAATTATTCCTGCATCGATCAGTCGTATCACTTCAGACTTGATGAAGTCAGTCTTCTCGGTTGTATCTACGCGATTTGGCAGCAATAGGTTTGCAATCCGTAGCCAAGAATTCGAAAATTCGTGGAAGCGTCAGGTTGGCCGCAGAAACATTGAGTGCAGACTGAGGTTCTAACGAAATTATGAGAGGATGATCTGAACGTCCATAATGCAAAGTAATTTCGGAATGCCGTCTAACGAACTTCTGGCCCAAAATGACATCGGCACAAAGGTGTGACATTAGTCCCAACTGGACTTGATGATACACCTTGCCGTCAATGTCAATGGCGGCTTTGTCATAATTTTTTGCCTCAGCTTTTGTCGTATCAAGTGAAATTTGTTCAGCTGATCCTCGACCTTCAATCTGTAGCTCGTCCGCAACTCTTTTCTTTATGAAGTTATCGGAGGCACCAGTGTCGATCAAAACATCTGCCAGTTGGTCTTTTAACTTAGCCTTGATAACGGCGGGACCAAAATTTGCAGGCGCAGCAGCGATGGAAAACGATTTCTCGACTCCAACCGAGCAAAGCAAATCAGAAAAACATTTATCATCGCGAACTTGTAAACTGCTCGAGGCCAAAGCTCAAGCGGCAGAACCAACCAATACGTCGTCAGAAACATGCTTCGCTTCAGATTTGCACACTTTGGCGAAGTGTCCTCGCTTATTGCAATTATGGCAAACAGCATTTACAGCAGGGCAAGAACGACGATTTGCGTGTAGTTTTCCGCCACAGAAAAAATATTTTCGAACTTTTCACTTGTTAAAAGCAGATAACGAGCAGTCTGACTCAAACGGAACGTAAAGTGAAGGGTCCGATTCAGCTACAGTCATAACGGTCTCCCGACCCATCATCGCATCTTGTTTCTGCGCACGGTTTAAACCAGGGGTGTGCAACATTTTGTCGGTGGGCCATATAACCAACTTCAGACATCTAGCTGGGTAACACGAAAAATTAAGTTTTTTAACATAAACTGTCGGATTAGGATTTTTATGCACGATGGGGAAAAATCAGTATTGGCAAGGGCCACACTAAATGGCTTGGCGGGCCGGGTTGTGGCCCTCGGGCCGCCTGTTGCACACCCCTGGTCAAAACTATCCGCAAGTTCTACAGCTTACACCAAATTCAATTAATCTTTTTCAAGAATCCTTTGGCAAATGAAAGGCAAAGAGAGGCCGTTTATAAAGGTGACTCTCGTCAGCTCAGCCCCGTATTCATCTGAAGTTGCAGCCCCGAAAGCGCATTCTTTAGCGAGAGCTTTCGACGTTTGCGCATACTCTGTAACGGACTCACCCGGTTGTTTGTGGCGACTCACGAGAAGGTGCCTGGCATGCACGTTGTTCTTTTTCTTTATGTAGGCGGCTTTGAGCGTAGCAACGATATGTTCAAAGGCTTCATCTTCTTCAACAAGTGGGTAGATGGATGGTGAAAGGCAGCTGATAATAATCCTCACTCTATTGATAGCAGGAGCGTCTTCAGCACGACCCTCTCCTAAGTAATCAATATAATCGTTGACTGTCCTTAACCAATACGTAAAAGTCTTCGAAGCGTCAGGAGCAGTAGTTTCAACCGACAGTTCTTTCGGCCGCGTCAATTTCTTGATTCGCCATTTGAAGTTCGTTTTAGTAAGATAAATTGTGACAAACCAGGAGCTACACAGTTTTCTATTCATTAGCTTTATCTTACTAAAAACAGCGGCACTATCTGAAAACAAGTGAAGAAAATAAACTTTCACAAACACAAATAGAACCATAGCTTAACGCCACACCTTCGGCTGCTCCAGCTCACAATGCACTGCCAAACTGTAGCTGGCAAGCAAGCACGGATCAATCTCGAGTACCACATGCGATGCCTACGGCGGCGTGAAAAGCACGTTCTTGCAAATAATCAGATGTGATCATTACTTCCACTACAGTACAATCGCTGAAATTGGACAAAAATTGGTTGAATAGCTTCAAAACTCCCTCCTTTTTTTGAATATTTTGACATGAAAATGAAAATTTTTTATATTTTAGAAGTGATTTTTGCACATCTTGGCAAAAGTCATTTCATGCCTTCCCATTTAGTTTCTCGAAGCGGTTTTACGGTTTGGACTACTTATAGGCATGAGCGCAATTTTTCGTAAAATGTGTGAAGACAGCTGGTTGGTTTAAAAATTAGTACGATAATCGGGTCGATGCAGAACAGAAGTGAAGTTTTATAAAAACAAATTCCCAATCTTGTTATTTAGAGATTTTTTGAAAGCAACACTAATCATGCTTTATCCTTACAGATGATTCACAAATTAATATACTCAATTTTGTTACTGGACACTATAAGTGGCGTAATTTACAGGGTACAGAGGGGCTAACTGCCTCCCGTGGCAAGCTAAATGTAAAATCCGGACCCTACTTAGCTTATATTTTAACTTTAGTATTCTTTTGGTTCTCAGTAGGTTATTGTTTTTTGCGTTTTTCGGAGTATTTTCCGGTGATTTAGTGTTTTGCTATATCCAGCTACATCCGGATTCACCATCATTTGTCAATTATTTTTCTGAGTGTTTTCTAGTGCAGGGGTTCCCAACCTGGGGTACATGTACCCCCAGGGGTACATTTGTCTATCCGAAGGGGTACATTTGAGGTTATCAACAGATGAGCAAAATATATTTGCATATATTTTATTTCAAAATATTTACACATGTTAGTGGATATTCTTTTCAAAAATCATTATATGCTTATTGTTAAATATATATATATGAATAATCATGAAAAATGTATTGTCATAGGAAATTTTAGAGGTACATGTGCATCTGTCAAAATGCTGAAGGGGTACATGCGTATCTGTTGAAATGCTGAAGGGGTTCATGCTCATCTTTCGGAATGCTGAAGGGGTACATGGTAAGAGAAAGGCTGGGAACCCCTGTTCTAGTGTGTTTCTGAGTGCTGTCTAGTGTGTTCCCCGTATTGGCTAGTGGTCCTTTCAGCTTAGCTTCGCCTCTGGCTCAAACCTCTAGTTTTGCCACTGGACACAGTTACTATAGTTCAGCAACATGATCAACATCCCAACATTGACAAACGTAAAGCGTAATCACATGTAATGGTATCTGCTGTGACAAATAACAATCATGAACTTGGTAGTAAGTAATGTCAGCATTCAAGATTAGCCGACATTTTAATACTGATACGCTGTTAATTGACACTTCTGAACCGTTTTGAGCATAACTGGGTAATCCACTGCCCAGGGGCTCGTTTTTTGTTAATTTCATATACTTATAAAATGTTAGAGACCTGCTTTACCATGGTATTTTCTGATTTTCAGAGACAGTTGAAACGGTGCCAGAGTTATTTTGCAAACTGTTCGTGAAAGCCTATAAACAGAAAAATTGGCCACTCTACTACCCTGAGTTCCCTGAGATGTAGCAAACTTTGTGCACCCTATTACCTTAAAGTCTCAATTTGATTTCAATTGAAAAACGTTTTGTGGTAGATACAACATCGTAAATGAATTTCGTGAAGAGTAGACCTACACCATGATTTGATATCAAGAAGGAACGGAGGTAAAACGCGCATGATGTTTACTACGCACAAATAATAATTTCATTCTAAAAAAGCAGTTATTTGGGGTACAGTGAATAAAATGTGTATGCTATGCGTGTTTCCTTGCGCAGATAGGATTTTGTTGTGAAAGCAGTTAAAAATGGACGATCGGAAGTCAAACATTGTTGGTCCCAGGGACATCGGAGAGCGGGTAAACGGCGGGGACATTTCCACCTTGCCCTTTCAAATGAGGGCAACTGGTGAGGAGGTTCTTTTTCACGAAAATATTTTAGGTACATTCACGGTTCATCAATACCGAATTGAAATAAATTTATTGCAGCTATTTGCGCACCGAGAAAATTCAGAAGTTTTTTTTATAATTTCTGTGATTACTTTTGAGATCAAAACTGTTGCTAACAAAACAAGCATAATTGCTAACGATTTTTTTGTATATTTTTGTACGTTTCTATTAATCTCAACTCTATTACTGCCCTTCCCTACCCTACTACTGCTCTGGCGTCCGTAGTTCGTCCGAAAAAAAACTGATGGCATATGCCCCAGGACAAAGCAATCAAATTTAAGTTGTATTACACCCTTCATTTTTCGACTCGTCTAGCGTTTGAAGGTTTTCTGTGCAGGGTACAAAAGAATAGCTTGTTCGCATAAGTATAAAATAATAATTCCGCTAGACATCATGAACAGCAAAACGGCCCATTCTAAACCAAATCTCCGCAGTAGGGCTGCTTTTTGTCTACAGAAAAAGCTTGGTAGAAATTAGCCTGAATATGTCACTTTCTAACATTATAAACTTGCATCTTTTAAATTTTACGCTGTTTGTTTCTGAAAGCGCGACAGCCAACCTTACAAACGCCAGTTACATATCTGCACGAAACAAGTCATAGTTGTTCTGTGGTGAATCACACCTGCTACTGTTAAACTCTCATTGTTTCAAGACAATGACGTTTTTGGCAGTATACCATGTCGGACAGAAGCAGTTAACAATCTTTTGCGGTCTGTAGAAACTTGCCAAAATGCCAAAAACAATTATATCGAAGTTAAAACTAATTAAAATATCAAAATCAGTTACACCACACCAAACTCTGCTTCAACTTCAGCTTGGCTATGTGTAACATCTAACATGAAAAGCTCTTCACACAAAACATGACAAACGTAACTTGTATGCTTTATAAATTTCCAAATATAAAACATAGGGAGAAAAACGTGGGGGGAACATGGCATATAATATCCACACCTTGTGAAAATAGTGGGGGTGACACGTCGCCAGTGTCCCCCACATTATGGTGCCCATGCTTCTAAGGACCTCAACAAAGTACAAAACAAAACAACTCATCTTTGTTTTTTTGTGGTGAAAAAGTGTGCGTGAAAAATATTTTTTTCCCAATCTAAAGAAAATTAAATTTTTAGCCTTTACACGTTAGTCGTTGCCAATAGCCGTTTTTAGAAGGCACCATTGAAAAGAACGCAAAAAAATCCAAGAAGAAGTGGTAGCTATTTGACAAAATTTTTCACATATTTTGTCAATTTTTTAAATAAAATCTTCCATAATTTTTTCCTTTAATATTTTAATTTGAAATTTGGTAGGATGATGCAAGGCACTCAGGTCAACCCTTACTGGAGCTTTCAGATGTTTCTTGAGCTTTCCATTAAGATAAAAGACCTTTCAAAAACAAAAGATAACAAGAGCACCCCCCAAATTTGAGGTTTTGCAACCTCTGCCCCAACAAGAATGAAATACATTATTTCAATTGTTTTCTCAAAGCCATGGTCATGACCGACATTTCTCATTAAAGAAACGTTTTTCCAATGTGCGTGGTTTTCGCTCCACAGCAATTTGAATAAAAACAGCGAATAATTTGGCCACGCGTAAAATGATTTTCCCCCTAAGACGACGTCACACTGACGTGAAAAGTAGTTTGAAAATACCTGAATTAATGCGTTGCTGTCTCATTTATCTTTCCAGCAGTGTCCTATGTACTGGTAGCTTCAGTGGTTCGGACATCACAGCCGGAAGCGTTCTTAAAAGCCACAATTGTGCTTGCGCGGATGCTAAAGAGTTGTAAGGAAAAGTTTGGTGTCTTTCTGAAGATTTTCTTTATGGGGAAGCAAGACATTTTCGGTGATGGAGAACCTTGTAAGAATTTTATTTATTTTTTCTTTACAGCAGATTGAAAAACAAGATATGGTACTCTTTTCATACATTCGCAACCTGGTTACTCTATGCAATGTTTAACATGACTTTCTTGAAGCACCGTGTTCAAACTGCATACACTGCATGATCTCTGCTAACCGCCACTTGGGATTGGCACGCGTGTTATTTGAATCTGAATGGTAAGTATTGCACACATACAGTCTCTTACAGTACAATAAAGACACATGTATACTAATGAACCACTGCACATTTCCAATATTTCAAAATTATTTGAATATCTTCCTAATTTATAGAAATTGAACTGAAAAATGACTGTCTACAGATGCTTTTCCAATAACACCAACACAAAAGATTCAGAATATCTTTGATTTAGAAAGAAAGCGATCAGATCGCTCATTGATCGATTATGATTTAATTATAATTCCAATTATAATTTATCAGAATAGGAACGGAGGGCTGTAGAATCTGAAATGTTGGCTTCATCCGATGATTTCAGAGCAGCAGTTTTATTTTGGGAGGTTGAATTGGTATTAGAGTTTGTTGCGGAAAATGACGTAGTTGCAAATGATGTCGTTGGATTTTGTATGGCAACTGGCATTGGCTGCTGCAGCACATTAGGTGCCGTCTGCAGATTTCTTGCAATGAAAGGTCGAGGTCCGGAAAGAACGCTGCCAGTATAGGCGGTTGGTTGTCCTGAAAGAAAATCACATTTTTGGCAAATCTTTAGACTGTGGGAGCAGCGTGTAAACATAAAAGATCATGTTGGATGTCTTTAGTTCGGGCAATGTTTTCAATTATCAGAGACTGAATAACGTAAATGCTGATTCGTATTATGTTTGATGTTGCTAAGAATACGGTAAATGAACATTGGATACTTTTAATGGTTATAGGTGTCTGCCACTCATATAAAATGTAAGCTGAAATGATGTTGGTATTTTTTGCTGACAAACGGAATTGTAATCTTATTTATCCATCAGCACGTAAGGATCTACAATGAATTTTCTTATGAAATCAAACTGTGATTCTGAAAAGCAAAAACAACGAAAACCTCATAATGGATAGAAGACAGTTTTTGCTCAAGCACATAGTTTTTAATTGGTATGCTCAAACAAATCGTTTTTCAAAAAAGCTTGAATTCACAGTGGAACACATACTGTTAGAAAATTACATTTTTTTCGTTGAATGCAACCGGTATTGCGGTGGTTTGAAGAATTAGATCGTCCTTCCCCAGAAAAACTGACACTAGACAGTGCTATCCATTCATACAGTAGAAACCTTAATTTTTTCTCTGAATTGCAAATTTGTTTGAAAGCTTTTTATCTGCGATCGTTTTTCGATTTGGAGAGAATGTTTTGTCTAATGTCATAATTTTATCAAATCTTTCATCAATATCAAATCATGAACTGCCGATTGAGTTGCTTCCAAGCTGAATTTACGATTTTCTGTGAAAAACTGTTGACTGCAGTTCAGTCAATGTACGTTCATGTTTGAAAAGAGTAAAAATGTGTTCATGTAGATGTTTTGCCAAGTTCAAAGCCAGTTGTCGTTTACGTTTGCTGCATCTGTAAATACCTCCCAATAAACATTGTGGAGGATTTGAACGTTTGGAAGTCTACGTTACATTTGTTAAAACGAGAGATCATTTCACAGCTGATGAGAAATATTTTTGCACTCTCGTCATCCACCAGTTGGTTCATCAGGAAGCTGAAACCTTTGAAATACATTGATGGTGAAAGGAAATTGCTGAAGTTTATTAGGTTCACTCTCTTTTTGGTTTTGCGTGTAAAATCGGTTTGCTGGTGACTGTTAATGTGTTTGTTCGGTTTGTCGTGTGTTAATGGCGCATAATGATTGCTGAATGATTTTTAACAATTTGCAAAACCTTGCTTTCGCAAACTTGATATATGAGCCAGATTGTAAGTTAACAATTTATAACACTTTCTGTGGTGAGAAAGGTCATATACAATTTTTTGTCATCTTGCAAATAAACACCATGAGAAATGTACTAAATTAAATATTCATAATTTTTCAATTTATGGCTGTCGAGTTCCTTAAATGTTTCAAAAGCGCCTGTGAATGCTCCAGTGAAACTACTGAAACATTTTCAACATCACGTGGATTGGTTATCAACATAAAAGATCAAAGAGTATTTTAGTTTCAGTTATACTGTGTACTTGTCACTTTTTGTGGGTTGATTGGCAAATTTCTTGAATTATGAGAAACAATCTCTAGTTACCCGTGGGAATTACTGGAGTTTGGTGGATGAAAGCTTGTTGAGTCATCTGTTGAGGCTGACTGTTGATGAAGTAAACAGGCTGCTGAGGCTGACCGTTGATGAAGTAGACAGGCTGTCCTTCGTAGGATACCTGTTAAAAAAATAGCAGCGAATGCTTAGGCTTTTAATTTAAAAAGAATTTGCGAAAGAAAGGAGACCTTCTAAATGTTTTTTTTGCTCATCAGTTATTTTTATCAACTCTGAAGGTTCGTAAAAACATACAAGGCAGTGTTGTGTAGCTCATCTTATGCTAACATTTTAAACGATGTTATTGACTGTGAAAAAGACATATTAAATTTTCTTTGGCTTTCCATACGTAACGGCAAAATTGCAGCTAGATGATTTAGCGCCAATCACAGAGAATGCCGTGTAAAGTTTCAAAGTCAAATCTTTGTATCGCATCAACAGAAGACGGTTCATTAAAGAATAATCATAAAATCTATGAACCATCAAGTTGGTTTAGAGGCATGTTTGCTTATTACACCGACTAACTGTTTGGTCAAACGAGGATATTAATCACGTTTAATATGAACTACAGACAATTAGAGTCGAGTGTCAAGAAACACGATTTAAAGCTTTTCTGAACGAAATTGCCGTTATAGAGGAAAGACATCAGCCTCCTGGTTTCAGGCATGTGTAGCATATGTTCGACTTTCACCTGATTAGAACAGCAGCCTTCGTCGCAGTAGACTCCGTCGCAGCACTGACTGCCCAGTAATCTGCTGCACTGCACTGAGCTCGCTATGCTGAGGACAAGCGCCACCAGACCTTCCACAGCCAAAAAAATTTCCTGGCCCATAATGTACTACATGAAAAAAGAAACTTTTAGTTTCTCTTTTGTTTTTTAAACTGTTTATAAAGGGATGCAAAGTGCACGATGGAGATATTCAGGGCGAATAAAAAATAGCATCTTCACTGCACATTGACTGACAACTGATTAAAGTGAATTTAGCATTTGTAACTAATGATAGATCTGAAACAGATTTTCAAAATAAAAAAGATGCCGGAAGCTTTATTTAGGTAAACCAAATCATGAAATCCTTGCATTTTTTGAATTTGGATCATTCTTATCAATGTGACTCTCTTCTTTATAATTCAAACTGTGGCTATTTTTTTCACAACATTCACATTTTTTACGCAACCAAGATTTGTGTTTCAAATTAAAAAATTTGAATAATGCTTTTTTATTTAGCACAAAAACATCTTGCTTGGAAACGTTGTGTTGTTTAGCCAATATATATGCATGTTGATGAACAACAAATAAGCTGGCAGGTTTAGAAACAAAATGAAAATGAATCTAATGGCCTGAAACATTTGAACGTAGTATAAAAATAGGTGGTTACCTCGTTAAAGTCGTAGTAAATTGAGAAAAATATTGACATTCCCAAAAGTGCTGCTGAAAAAATTGCTCCAGCAATAGAAAATCCAAGATGAGTTTGCCACTGAAATGAAAGAATATTCGTTAAAATGAAAATTTTCAATATTATGGCCATGCACACTAACAATGCTTTTAATACCATGCACGTGTTTAATGGAGCCGATCGACTGCCAGATATTCCAATTGCTCCTCCGATTATGATCTATAGTTAAAAAAAGACACGTAATCATCTTTATGCTTAGATTAACAAAATTAATTTTGTTTCTATCGGAAGTTAATCTTTTAACTCAATTTTATTTAAGTAACAAGTAGGCAAACCATAGAGCATGCTCAAACTAATGGAAGCAAGAGTAAATTATGTGGATAAAAGAAAGTGATTTGACAACGAATGAAACTGAGTTAAAACAAATACAATCACAGAATCTATGCCTATCTTACCCAAGCCCCACACCATAAACCTTCTCCAGTATTCCAGTATTCGTAATAATAATAACAACAGCTGGGGTCATAATTACAGCACGAGGAGTCGTCATGGTCTTCTCCATAGACGTACGCAAGTACAATAGAACTGACTACTATTGATACAGATCCAATAACTACTTCAGCTACCTGAAAAACAGTTGTATCACAATATTTATGGTATATAATTTGGACGATTAAATAATATTTGTGAAAAGAGCATTCTGAAATTTGGGTCGAGTGAATTGCTTACAACATATCGCCCAGAGGAGTTGGATGAGGTGCAGTTTCAAGATAACGTAGCCTACTTGATGATTGGTTTGTCATATATCAATGAAAGTTTGTCCGTGTTTACTCTTCCGATTTGTTTAAAAATTGGTTTATCTTGTCTTGTTGAACTATGCAACTGAAGCCATGACTGCTGATATTTCGCAGTCGCATTTGTTTATTATTCAAATAGATAGTACGAGCAACAAAGACTTTAAAGCATGACCAAAACTCTCTTAGAAAAAAGGAAACACTAAAAGAAGTATAGCAAGAAGCTTGCTGTATGCCAATACTTACGCCCAAGTCAGACAAGCTTTTCTTTATCTGTTCCGTTCTGTTCGATGAGCCTTGAGGGGGAGAAATAATTACGTGCGGGTGAGATGACACCATTGCCAATTCCAGCTTTTGGAGTGTCAATATCAAGCTAGAGTGTGCTATGTATTTCCTTTCACAGTAAATTTTGACTGAAATAAACAAGACAGCGTTTGTTTCGAAAGTTCTTGTATCTCTGTAAAGCTCTTATTCATTGCTTTGGAGTTAGTGCCAAAGACAGAATTTTCTCACGTTTGATTTTACAGCCCTCTGAAGCTTGGGGTATTCAAATAAATCCTACCAATCATACTGTAGCATCAATCATCCGAATCTGAATTCGTTTCACCCTGTATCAAACAAACGTAGTAATCATCATTATTATCAAAATGAAAATGTATAAAAGAGTAATAATATGCGCTTAAAAACGTTTGATAAGAGAATCTAAATTCCACGACATTTGCCTTTGATAAACGGTGGATATAACCTTTGACTACTGCAGTAATTCTTTTTTAGTCCTTTTTTCTAACACGCATCCGTATAATTGTCCTTTTTTTCAAGCTTACTTTATTGAAAGCTATAAAAACAAATCTATTTTTTGGTAAATGCAAAGATGAAAATTTCCATGTTGGAGGTCTCAGAAGGTTTCACGCGCCCGTTGCAATTCATTGACGCCTCTGGGGGTGAGTTTCCCCCGGTTCAGAACTACTGGTCTACTGTATAACTTATATTCTCCGTGTGCCAGTCGCCCATACTGAACTGTTTTTTTGTTGTGATCCAGATTTGGAATTCAATTAGAATTGACTTCCATACATTTTACGTGTATTCAAACTTCGAAATTCAGGAGCGTGCTTTTCACAGCAAATGGAGTGGAGTTGAAGACTTGAACGAAATTGAAAGACTTGCCGAAAAAATCGCAATTGTTTGTGAAAATGCCAGTGAAGGGTGATGCTGCTGACGTTGACCTCGAGGCAAAAATCAACTTAATGTTAAAAGCACGAACCTAAATTCTATCTGAAAATAGGGAAACAGAAAGGTGGTAACTTCATCCAAGAATACATTGAACAGCTTGCAGTTTTGCACTCCAGTTATGCCTTGTCTATAATGCCCGTAAATTTTGTCCCTGATCATAAAACTTACCACGTGCCACTTGCCCATCCGATTGCACTTCGATTTAGATAAATAAAAACTGGTGTGCAAACTTCTGTGTTCCCTCCAAAAATGGTAGTATTTCTACCGAATCTGAACTACTTATTTGAACAGGCAAAGAATTTATTGCAAGCGCCATCGCATTGAGGTGATGATATGTAAAGAGTGTACACGCGTATTCTTCGTTTCAGTCATCTTTTCTAGACTCAGTATTTTTTACAATACAACAAGATTCCTTTCAAGTTATCAAACTTGATTTTTTGAAAATAGTCTATTTTTAATTGTTTTTGGGGAATTACAAAAAAAATGTTTTTACCTAGCCTTCATTCAACCTATTGTGGACAACAGATTGAACCTGGCAGTTTATGGATATATCTGCTTCATGAAATGGCTGGATTCGTTCTTGTGTTTGGTTTCAGCTGCGTGTACTCCGGATGTGTGGTATTAATCACTTGCTACATTGCAAATACTGAACAGATTTGCTGGCATGTAACTCGATGAGCTATTTTTATTCACTTTTTTCAGCTACGTAAATGCGCATGAGTGGAATTAAATGGAACTTGAACTCTAATCTCCAGTACTCAACCAGAGGCGTAACGACGGGGAGGGCGATGGGGCATAAATTATAATTTTTACCGGGCGCCAAGTCATTATAGGAGCGCTGAATGACTGCAGAGGGCGCCGAAAAGTCCTAACAATGTCGCAAGTACTTTCTTCAAAACAGTGCATTTGCTTCCGAAAGACCTCAGGTTCGAACATGGGGGCGCCAAAGTGTCTTCTTTCCCAGGCGCCATCTAACCTTGTTACGCCCCTGATTTGAACCAAGGACTGCAACTAGGGTTGCACATTTCACAAAGTCATTGATTGGTTTTGCAAAATTACAAAGCAACAATTGGAAACTCTGGACACACTTTGACATCCTAATTCCAATTAAGACTGGAAGCATTTGGTAAAAGAACGGCTTTCGCGACACTCGAATTTTTCAATAAACAATTTCCGCAGTATTTTGTCAGATTTCGTTTTTTTGTTCGAAATAGTTGGTTGCAGTATGATTTCTCCAGTTGAGCTTGTCATTTGGTAACTACAGTAGACCATAACGTGCGTTTAAAATTTAAAAACTGTTTCTTGGGACTTTGAGTCAAGCTTAGTATGGCCGATCTCCAAATCGTTTTTACTTCCGTTCACATGAAATTGGTGATGTATTTTTACTTCTCTCAAACAATTTTGAAGTTGTTTTTCTTGTTATTACAGCATAAACTCTTTAGAAAATATTTTTCTACCCTATATTTGGTTGCAATTTTATTAATCAATATCACGTTACTTCAGATTGCAATAATCAAGACAAGAAGTATTTTTTGACCTTCATATTCGTTTAGACTGGTTTAAGAAGATAAACTAAGGAAACAAGAGCATTCCTGTAATACAACTTTTTGGTTCATAACTGTCACACCAAACGCCCTCGGGCCAACTCAGGCCCGCGAATGAGGTATTTTTGGCCCGTGGGAATGTATTCACTTATTGTAACAATTGGCCCGCACCTATAAGTGGACCCACCACCATAATAATACAAGGCCGCAATGCACTGCAAGTGTATTTGAGCGCATCGAGGGACAGTGAGTGCTCTGCAGTGCAGCAAGCTCGTCTCGGCACTACTCAGCAGCTGTGAGAGCACAACGACTGCGGAAAATTTTCAGCCATTCCTCTCCCCAGAGGTGATTAAACGAAAGTTGGACTTTGAAAACAGTTGTTTTTTTAGCGAGATGGGAAGCAGAGTACAAGTTTGCGGTCGTAAAGGAAAAACTTGTGTATCTTTTGCGTGGACATACATAGTGTATCGATAACGAATATAACTCAAGAAGACACTACTAACCGTTGTCGAAACACACAGACAAAAAAAAACAAGGATGTGGACATGGAATAAACGCTGGATAAGGTGGATGAATTAAAAAGATGTCTTAAGTTCCAACACATGTTAACCAAAGCCCAAAGGCAAAGCGAGGCTGCTGTCAGGGCCTGTTTTTTGTTGTGGCAGAAGAGGTTCCAAATCATCCTTTACCTGGTTAGAATTTGTAAAACACTGCATGCTAAACATTTGCGATACTGTGTGCCTACAAAAAAAGGCAACTGCTTTCTAATGTAAGTCTACCCGGAAACACCGTTGCTGAACGTATTCAACAGCTTTCCACCAATCTAAAAGATCAGCTTGTGGGTTTCACCACATACTCCCTTGTTGTGGATGAAGCACTGACACATCTGACATTTCCCAGCTGTCAATTTCCACAGTGGGGTCGACTCAAGACTATGCGTAACAGAAGAAATTTGAGATTACGTCTAATGCCTCGCACAACTACAGGAAATAATCTGTATGAAAAGGTGTTTACATGTTTAAACGAAATAGAACTGCCCCGGTAAAAACATGTAGGACTGACGGTTTTTGGACTACGGCAAACTGAACAACTGCCACCCGGGCGACTGCTACTGGACAACTGCCACCCGGACAACTGCCACCCGAACAACTGTCACCTAGGACAACCGGCACCTAGAACAATTGTCACACTGAAAAACTGCCGGGTCGATAAGGCGGGTATGAGCACTGCGGCACCAAACATGAGAGCAGTACTTTGCGGTTGAATGCACCAGGGCTAGGGTGGCTGTTCGTAACGTTGTTGCTCCAGAACCACAACCGGAGCCACCGAGGCGTCTCATGAGCGCGACACGTGATGTCAGCTTCTTGCGAAGTGACTCAAGGTGTCGGCGGTACGTGAGCGACCTGTCCAACGTTACTCCTAGGTATTTGGGCTCGGAGGAGAAGGGCAGGGTTTCGTTGTTGAAGTTGACTTTCATCTCACGTTTGGCTTCCGTGTCAAGATGCAAGGCTGCCGATACCGTTTTTGTAGTGCGGAGCTTTAGCTTCCAAGTCTGGATGTATTCACTTACGGTTGCCATTTTTTGCTCAGCACCCCTTCCACTGCCTGCTTGTCTCCATCAGCATGCATGATTGCTAGGTTGTCAGCATATGCATACTTTTTGGAGACGATGTTTGGCAGGTCGGTGATGTAGGTGTTGAAGAAAAGGGTTTCCAGGACAGCTGCCTGTGGGACACCGTGCTTGAAGCTTAACCTGCTCCGTTTGTCGTTTCCGGTGGTAAGGGTGAAGCTGAGATTGCCAACCATGTCGATCATCATATGGACCATGTGTCTATCAGGCAGCAATCGCAGTAGCTTGCAGGTGAGGCCGCGGTGCCATACAGTATCATAGGCTGCTGTGATACGGACAAACACAGCTCCGGCCTTCTTCTTAGCCGAAAAGCCATCCTCGATGACCTGTGTCAACAGGGTGACCTGGTGTACGGCCGACCTCCCATGTCGGAAGCCCGTTTGCACCTGTGGGAACATTGGGTCAGTGGTTGGTTGGATACGAGCGTAGATGAGTCTCTCGAGGATTTTAAAGGGGACACAGAGCAGAGATATGAGACGGTAGCTCTTTGGGTCCCCCTTTTCTGGCTTAGGGATCGCAACTATTGGTGCTCTTATCCAGATCTTTGGAATTTTGAGTTGGCGCATGCAAGAAGTGAGGAAATCGCAAAACCATGATTTGAAAGCCGACCCGACGTGGAGCATAAACTCCGGGAAGATGGAAGGCAAAAGCGCTTCCAATTAGCCTTGCGAAAATTCCAACGCTTCACCGGGTCGCTGTGGACAGGAACACTAAGTATTGGTGGCGTTATGAAGGAGGGCCGACGTTGTAACCGCGGGAACTTTCCTAGATCACGTCTGTCCGGCAGTCGGCTGTCCTGGCCGAAACTCGCGAAGGCCAGATACGGGTTTGTGCCGATGTTCTATCGTAGAGAGGAGAAACTGGCTGCTTCATTTGGGTCATACAACTGTCCAAGGTTGTTGGCTGTAGCCCAGGAGTCCAGGCTCTCAACGTCAGGGGATGTTTTATTCTAACCCCAGTTGACACTCAGTCTCTGAATGGTCTCGAAACTGATCGACTTGTGACAATTCCAACCGCTCTTGGACAAACGTGGCAAGGCCGTACTTCCTGCTCAGGACTGAACCAGTTAGTGTGATGTTGGTAATCACTAGCTTGTCTGCAGTCGTGCAGTTTGTCTCATGTAGGAAGATGATGAGGGCCTTGTTCTTATAGGCTAGCTGGTCGATGACGCTGATTTTGCTTGCGGTGAGCCCCTCGGTGTCCATCTGGAGTGCGCTGGTTCGTGGGTCGTTTCTGACCCTGCCCACGTTGAGCAAATCCAGCACGGGTTACAGTGGTTGCTCTCGCATCGAAAGATTTGGTAAGCATTTCAATAAATGCCGCAACGGGGAGGGCCGCATGAAGGTATCTGTCATCCACCTATAAGTTCATGTAAAAGAAAGGTAAAGTCACTACAGATCGTCAAGATGAGACGTTCCTGTGTGAATTGGCATTTCTTTACGAAGTCTCTTGCCGCTTTACTTTACTGAACCAGCAGCTGCGGGGTCGGCGGCGCATTATCTCTGACATGTGCGCTTCAGTGAGAGCGTTCAATACTAAGCTGGGTCTGTGGGAGAGGCAAACGTGGCAGAGAGGCTTGAGCCATACCCTGCTGCAGAATATGACATAGCAGGTCTATGCCGCCGTGATACCCCAAGCAGAGTTTGCAGAAAAACTCAGCCTGTTTGGAGCCGCCTTCAAACGCCGATTTGCCGATTTTAAGGCGCAAAAATGCCAGTTCCAGTTTTTCAGTAACCAACTTGCTTTTTTTGTGGAAAGCGCACCCTCACACATGCAAATGGAACTCATCAAGATCTAATACAGTGAGACACTGAAGGCAAAATGCGATTCTCTGGATGTTGTTGAGTTTAGAGTCTAAACTTTAGACGCTTCATTCCCGATGCAATGCACCAGCTGCGCATCCAAGCTGCTCAGACGCTTTCGATGCTTGACAGAACATAGTTGTTCGAACAACTGTTCTCTTTGTTGAAACTAAATGATAGGAGTCTTCTTGCTGATTAGCACTTTCACTCAATTCTGAGGGTTTCCTCAACGCAGATCCTGACCCCAAGCGACGAACGCGAACACAAAACAAGACACCAAGTGTCTGGGCCAGACAAATAAGCATCAACGAGCAGAAGAATGAGCTATTACGTATTTTTACAGGATATTTGTTTTTCGTTGACGGACATTATTTTTTGGATGTTTGCCGGTGGAATTTTTTTTCAGTTGAATGGACTAAACTGGATTCGTTGCAGATATTCTCTGATAGAACTATGCGAATTTGATATTGCAACATGCACTTTCAGTTTGTATTGCATGCAGTTTATTTTTTGCGTTTATCTTGCTTTTAACTCGAGACATGTTTGATTGTTAAAGAAAATATTATTTTCTACTCTTGACTATGGAAAAACAGTGTCACGTGAAATTATTGACAGCCATAGTAAAATACATTGCACTTTCAGTTTATATTGCATGCAGTTTCATTTTTGCATTTAACTTGTTTTTAACTTGGGACATATTTAATTTTTGAAGGTTTTGCTTCTTGCCTGTTGAAAAACGTTTTCATGTAAAATTACTGACTGAGCAAAAGAAAAAATTGCAAGTGATTTTATTCATGTTTACTTAGTTAATTTAATGATCAGTGACAGTGCGCAACAGCTGCGACAGGCCCAGTTTCCATATCTAGAATAATCTAAAGTTCGAATAAACATTGAACCAGTTTGGCCCTCAGATTAAACCATATTTTTGCTTTGGTCCACGACGGATTGTAGTTTGACACGCGTGTTACTTAAAACCGAAATTAACTGCCTTTCTCTCTCTTGTCTTATCTGTTTTTCCAAGGTTTTGAACAGCAGACCTGCTACCAGCACGTAGAAGAGGCATACTTCTTAGCATCCTATCATGCAGTGCATTTTCTTTGATTTTGTTTTTGAAAGATTACCTTTTTCACTTTGTGTTTCATATGTCTGATGCTTGCTTGCAAACAATATTTTGGACATTTTGCAATCTTCACAATTACAGTAAGTGCAACGCTAAACTATGAGTTTTAATTGTCGCAGTTGGCTTCGTGTAATTAATTAACTACCGTCATGAGGTTGTTTGCTTTTTCTGCCCTTATTTCAGCCTTTCAACGTTTCACCTGTTAGCGTTGCTTGCAGATGTAAGGACTGGCGTTGCGTATTGTTACGTGAAAGCGATTTCCTATGCGAGAGATTCCTTGCTTGTTTCACCTGTGAAGTAAAGTTACTTTCTCACATTACATGTGTTTGACATCAATTTGACGTAGTTTCAATTTTACAGTGAAATTGTCACAGTCCCACAGTCATTCTGGCCTCATGCAGAATAAAACCTTAACTGACAGTTGATCGTGCAAAGATTAATGCTGGCGTTGTTCGCTAGGTAAAGCATGACTGGAATTAGGAAGAACCTCACGGTAATTCTGAAGTGATGATTGCCTGTGTTCGCCAGAATCACTACACACATATTCAACTGAATTACCGGCGAATGTCACCAAATCCACTGGTACATATCACCAGAATCACTAGTTTTGCAGTGCTACCCAGAGTAGTAACTACTCTCCACAAAGGTGACGACGTCACAACAATCAGGAATGTTTTTTCCAAAGTGTAGATTTCTTACATACTTCGACCTGAGGTCATTGTAAACATTCTCTTTTCTCCTGGACAGTGGTTAGTTTTTCAAAGAAATCTGTTTTCTCTTATCTATGGCAGAGCGCTAAATCATTTCTTTTTCTAAGATGGAAAACAATCCAGTGTCTAGTCTTCTTGGCATATGTAACTTCTTATCTGAAATGAATTTTTTTGATTTCTGTAAGTCCTCGTCTTACTACTGTGCACATATCCAGCTATTCAGCGCAAAGGTTGAAAGCAATTTGAGAAAATGGGTGCAGTAACGCAACGGTCATGGGGTATTGTTTGCTTAATTGTGCTTGCGCTTACAATAATGTTTCTCCTTGCTCACTTAAGGCATGTGACTTTAACGAGCGCGTTTGCCTTCACGTGTTTGCATTGAAACCAAGGCTGCAGAGCCGGTGCCGGAGCCCGAAACAGGAGTTTGAAAGCTGGGCATTTTGTCTGCGGCAGGAGTTTAAATTAAAAATCACAAGGAGCCGGAACCGAAGCTCAGTTTAAAATTTAGGACCGGAGTCGGAGCTATAGCCGTTTGAGAGGTAGTTCCGGCTCATTTCCTAGATACTAACGATTTTGCCAAATAGACTTACGTGTGCTCTTTTATAGCACACTAAATGCGACTGTTACGGGTTACGACACAACACTGCAACAATGGATCCGCAAGCTTTTAATGCTTCTTTAATTTAATAATTGCTAAGGCTGTGACTTCGTAGCTGGCAGGGGTGGTGTTAAGGCTGATTTCCACTGGGTCACGGCTAGCCACGATTCAGCACGCACACGAGGAGAGACTGTTTCCATTCGAGCACAGCTTGCTTTGCGTGGCACAGTGTGTTTGTTCTTGCGTGAAGGTTGCATAGCAATGAAATTCTGCATTGACTTGACACAAGCTTGTGGTGACATGATGTAGGTTATGCTATCAACCATTTGAGTTTTTGCTGAAACAACAAGTACTGTGCAATTGTTGTGTGTGGAACAAGGGGAGCACTGTTGCGTTTGAGTGCATTTCTGCTTTTCAAGCGCCGCTGGAAATAAATCCGTCTATCTATCCGCTAACCGCGACCTTCTCAAAGTTCCCCCCATCCAAAATAATTGCCCATTCCTGCAAACTGTAGCGAGCTTCTGGAAATTACTCAGCAAAGATAGATTTCCCAAACTGCAAGATTTTGCGCTAAAAATTCACTCATTATTTGGAAGCACACGTGGGGGAGAACGCATTTTCTATACTATCAAGCAAGTAAAATCTAAAATAGAATGGCAGACAAAACACTGGACGATAGCCTCCGATTGCTACCACTAACACTGGTATTGATGAAGGAATGATATGTCAGAGAAGTCTCGACCACAAGCATCCCACTAATAGAGATTTGTAAGAAATTGCTATTTGCTATTGTGTAGCAGTTTCAATGACGCACTCACTTATCTTACCTTTTTAGTTTTAAATGTTGTGAACATGTTGTTTTATAGATCATTTTATTGGAAGTGGCCCTCAAGTTGTGACGTTTTTGTAAAATGGCCCGAAGGTCAAAAGTAGTTGGACCACACTAGACTATTAAGCTATTCATTCAGTTCAGGGACATTATTCGCAATCACAGTCTCACACCAGCAAAGGGTTTTTCTAACTTGCGGAAGCATTGCTACATATTTACCTATGCTTTTCATCACACAGTATAAAATTACGTGCCTTTCGGCTATCAACAGTAACCGTCTCGCTGCGTTACCTGCCAAGATGACTGCGTTCAATAGTCACATACGGTGAAGCGCCTACAGCTACTAACTACCGTAACTAGAACTGAACCTTTGAAGATTTGTTTGCCATATTATTGTTACGCAATAAAAACCAGCGATAAAGCAATCCGCTTGTCAGTTTCGCAACAACCTGTCTCTGCAGAAAAAAGAGCGGACACGAGTGAACTGCAAGCTCATCTCTGCATGACACCAGTACAGTGGACCTGCCTCTTGTGCAGTGTGAGTGTCATACCGCCAAATAAACTGTCAATGCAAGAATTAAGTCAAATCATCGGAATCAATCATCTGACTTGAGGCCTTCTAAATTAAAATTTTAGTTCTTAGTCCAAATTTACAGGAGGGCAAATGCTCGTTTTGCCCTTCTCCTGCGGCCGCCCATGCCCGTGGTTGTGTTGGAACTACCAATTTGCTATCGCTGGTACGCAATGGAAGACGTTCAGCAACAAACGCATGTGCTGTTCGAGATGCATTCACGAAATACGTCTACAGCGATGTCGGAACTGTTTTTTGGTAAGACGCTCAAGTTGCACGGACGGAGTAAAGTACATTTAAGCTGTTTTTCATTGGCGTGCATTTATCTATGGTTCTAGAATGTGAACATTACGTTGTATTGTGCAACGCTTATGCTTCTTGCGCTGATAAAATAAAAGGATTTATGCAGTAACGTGGTTACCAAAACTATCTGCTTAATAACATTGCAGTCGAAGAAATGAGATGAAACAAATGTTACAAGTATATTTTCCACACAGAAATAAATAGCAGTCTACAAGTTTTCCCCTTCCTTGCATTCGAGAACTTTTTGCACAATCTTTATCACTTTGCACTGAATCTGCATTCGCTGCACTGTTTGCAATTTTCGTACCTCCTCGGCAATGCTTTTAAAAAACAACCGTGTCGGACAAGCTGTAAAAAGAACACAAAACATTGTAATTCATGGAACGACAAATGCAGTGGTTGAACAACCATGCAAAACGAAAAAGGTTAGTGAACGAGCAAGGTACAGGGAATGTAATGGAATGGCCTATTATCATCAACATAAAAAAAAATAAAAATACGCACAATTCCTTCTTCTGGGTTTAGGCGTAGTGCAATTTCAAACAAACAAAGAATAGTGATAAGTGGTACACCTGCACTGTCGGCAGTTTTATTACGTCTTCAGCAATGCTTTTGAAAAAGATGCGTGTCGGGCAAGCTGTTAAGAAAGGATACAACATTTTAAATTGTCAAATGACATATGCGGTTGAGGTGTTTCATTTCACAGCCGGCGCATATCAGATGCTCACCAAGCTACCATGTCACAGACTCACCGTGACAACCACATTGTTGTGCCACTTCCCCCATACATTTTGTTTTGCTCCAAAGATGTGGCATGAATCTATGGAAGTATCTCATAAACATGGGTAACTTTGAACAGCTAGTATTAATTGTTCACGAGTCTTTTCACATTTGAAATGTGAGGAACTTTGGTGCACACGCTGCTGAACTCATTCTCAATATTACCAATATCAATCTAATTTTTAACTTAGGGGAGAAAGGGGTATGTTGAACCAATTTTTTCATTTTTTGCCACTGCTCTTTTGGCGTAGGCACTATAAACCAAATTTAGCAAAATACTGACTTAGAACGAAACAGTCTTATATATAATGTAATAAACAAGATTTATTACAGAAGACCACGGGCCCCCCAAAAGCGGGGGTCCCGTAGCAATTGCTAGATTTGCTACTATTGTTAATCCGGCACTGGTTGGTGAACATTTCTTGAAACGTTAAAAATTTTGGCTGATTCATAGCTATTCTAAATTTTCATAAAACAATAGCTATACGTCTAACATAGATTTTTTCGAGTTGACACGATTTCCAAGGGAGTAGATATTCAAAGGAACAAGAAGTGAGTTATCCATCTCCTATGTGGAATGCTGGACCATTTCATCGGTTTTTGTCACAATAATGCATTTCTTCACCTTTATCGTTTTGAAGATTATGATCAAGAAAAGTAGATGTTTAACGTGCTCTGGTTTTCAGCGTGAAGCAACGTAATTCTGAGTGAACTTTGCAAATTTTATTTCGAGTTTTTTTTTATGTGTTTCACATTTGCTTATTGCACATAGAGGTAAGTCGCAGCGAGTGTTCACCTTTCATGTAACTTCTTGTGAAGCAATCAATTCATTTACCACATAAAGTTTTTCAGGTTTTTTAACACAAACAAAAAGTACTTTTATTCCTTATTTACATCATTCTTTTGATATACCCCAATCCTGTCAACTAGGATTATCGACAAAATGTCAGCCAGAAATAATGATTTCTTTGTTTCCTTTTCATTTAAAGTTTGCATTTGATTCAAGTTGTTAAAGGAATGTATACACCATTGTGGTGATTATGCTTTCTTCTAGCGAAACTGCATTATTTGCAATAATTTTGAAAGAATCCGCCGTTTTCGTAACCACAGCCATCCAAAATAGAGTAGAGATTGCGCTATACACACTGCATATTTTCATTTACACTGCTTATTGCGTACTGCTATGTGATGGTCAGTTTTGTTTATACGCCAATTTGTTATATTTAGTAATTTACAGTAAGCGTTTTCAGAAGACGTTTTGTGCAAAATTACCTTTGGAAGAAGAATTCAATTATTGCAGTCTTTTCACAAATAATAATGTTATAAAGAGATTGTTTCAAACAATCTTTCTTTTATCAGAAAAGTTCAAGAAAAAAGTTACTAACGAATGTTATTCAATAATGAGCCCAAATTTGCCTACGATTGCCACTCCGCCAGTGAAATGTTAAAGTGTTTACATTGAAATCTACGAATAAACCGCGTTGTAAATTCGTATGTTCACGTGTTCCTTTGCAGTGCAGTCTTGTTATTTAATGAATCAGCACAAAGCTTGTTTGTTCTGTGGCATATAGCTTTGCATTTTTTAAGGGTGTTGAATGTATTGTTCTTTTATAGAAGTCGCATTTTAAATTATTTCCTGTTGTTATGATAACGCAGTGGTGCCCAACCTTAAATAAGTTGAACAAAAATAAGTTGATCCAAAAAGAGGAGTCAGGTTCAAGGCACATCTGAGATTGGGATACTTATCCGCCACCAGTAGCTTACTTAGCCAGAACACTACATACTCGCCAGGTTGAGCAGATGTTGATCTGGCTTTGACCTCAAAGTCATTTTGCAATGTCAGAATCTCATCCCCTAGCAGAGGCGTAACGGGGTTAGGTGGCGCCTGGGGCAAGAATCAAGCTTGGCGCCTCCATGTTCGAACCTGAGGTCTTTCCGAAGCATATGTACTGTCGTAAAGAAAGTAACCTGCTTGTGACATTGTTGGGACTTTCCGGCGCCCGCCACAGTAATTCGGATCCCGGGGAATTGTTTTCCTCTTGCCTCCCCTCGTAACGCCCCTGTCCCCAAAAGCGGGAGTTTTCCAAGTTGAAAAGTGACTGGACTTTCGTGGCAATTTCACCAACATCAATTGGAGAGCGGCAGTTTTGTCTCTTTAACAAAGCCCACAAAACATTAAAAATATGCTTTTCTCGGATATATCCTGACAAAGAGGTGAGTAGATCTTCTTTGGCGGTTATGCCTTCAAAAAACATCCTGATGACGATCCAAGACACAATTGTGTCATATATCAATCGACTCGTGAAAGTGGGAGGGAAAGGAACTCACACGCGTCTGTAGACATTTCTCAGTTGCCCCTTAAGTGGACACACTAGTGCTTTAATGTTTTGTGCATTCTTACTGCGTAATTCCCAGTAATATTCCATTCGTGATTCAACGCAATGTACTTGTTTGCGAACAGTTCGACCGTCGACATGATAGCCTGCAAACCTACATAACCGCAGTCGGTCGCTGTTTCCTGTGGCGCATTCGAACGCCCAACGCTTTTGTTCGTCATCATTCTAATTGCGACTCTACATCCAACCGTTACGTTACGTTTTCTGACTTCACGCTCTAGTGTATTGGAGTTTTTTTGTTGTATATCTGAATATAATCGAAAGAAGCAGTCAACTTAACAGTGCTACTGGAGAGTTATTAGTGGACAAAGTGGTGAGAGCCTTTAAATTTGCCTTGCTTTGGCTTGGCAACTTCAAGAGTCAGGTTACTCAGTTGGGAGACCGACCTGTGCTCCTGCAAGAACTATGTTGACCCCTCAACCAGTAGGGACCTCTACAATAACCTACAAACCTGTCCTTACACCTCTCCACACACATAGCCATTCTTTCGCATGCCTTGTATTGCGGGAGAGTTCCACTTCTTTCATGGCTTTCACGATCTGTGTTCTATTTTTGAAGTGTTCAAAAAGGGCATCTGCTGCCTCCAGAAAGGCTTCATTCGCAATATTGCCAACTTTGAATGCCTTCTCGTGTTTTGCAAGGACGTGACTAACGCGATAGAAAGCAAAAGTAGCCCTGGGTTCTGGGTTTTGGTGAAGACTGGCTGCCGTGTAGAAGCTGCACTTTCAAATCACGCACTTTTGTGGTACATAAAGGCAGGAAAATCCCTTTTGTAGCTCTTTTGTACTGTTCTGAAATGCCGTTCCCAATTCCCTTGCTTTTCATCGCTCCTGTTGCATTGCAGATCAAACAAACAGGTTTTGAATGAGAATAAACAAAAAAATAATCTTACCCCATCTGGGGTGGAAATGATAGGTCTTGACTCGTTTTACCTCAGCCATGTTAACGTTCACGAGGGCGTAAACGCTATATGATCGCTAGCTGCTAGCGAGGATGCAATAAATTTATTTGAGGACTAACACAATTTAAATCCCAAAAGCGCTCTTGTTTGAAGGTGGTAGCCCACTGTGGCGCCTAATCGCCATAATTTTTTGGCCTGAGGTTGTCAGACGTCCTTGAGCGCCGAGAACTGTCCTTGAATGTGCTATCAAAACTCGCTACGTCCTTGATTCTTGAAAAACATGTTGTTGTCCTTGAATATTTTCCGGCGTCCTTGAAAATTCTTGAATAGGTTTTAAATAGTTCATTTTTGAAATATTGGTTAGATTGAACTTTCAAGAATCAAGAATAAACAATGTAAATGAACCGAACAATGTGCAGATTTGTTTCATCTTCAGCATCTTCCGTTGCCTAGTAAAATGTAAAATATTCAAGAACGATTGTGTCGTCATAATACGTTTTGTTTAGTTTTCAATATCGTACATGGTTAACTTAACCTGACTTGCCCAGACGTCAGAGCTTGCTGAAAGGGTGAAGAATGAAAGAAGCCATGGACGTCCGCAGAAATTTTCCGGGGGCGTGCAACGTCGTCATTTTGCTTATTATTTTCAGGTTGCTGACGTTACAATGCCAATGGATGCTCACAAGACGCTTTACTGTTCTACACCACAAAGAAAATGCCCCATGAAAGCACGTGCTCTATTCGCATCTGTTTTGAATTTTTTTTCAAATGGAGCTGTAACGAATTTGACACTAAGGTGTAGGCTACTTTATGTCATCCGTTACAGATTTTGCTGAATTGGCACATATTCACACAACTGAGTCTGAAATGGACCTGAACTATTAATGAATACGTTTGGGGTTCTCTCATTAGTCTGTGCTGGTTGAACAGACCTCACTTCTGAAATCTTTTGTCCGAATTATTTTCTGCATTTCGCCTATCAGAAATGCTTTTTCTTTTCATAAACTTCCTGGTCTTTTCATAAACTTCCTCTTTTCATAAACTTCCCACTTTTGACAGCACTTTCTACAAATTAGTCATAGTTTGGGAACAATCAACGACCAGATCAACATTAGCGGTGAAAAACCATGAAAGTTAAACACTCGCAAAACTGTTTCAAACAATGAGAAACGGATGTCTATCTTTACACGACTATCGGAAAATTTACTTAAATTAGAACGTCACGCCAGCGGAACAACTGAGTGGATGAATCATGAAAACTCGCCACAACCAATATAGCTTTTCACTTGGTACTCGCTCAGAAGTCAGAACTCAGCCTTAACGATTAAGACTTATTCCCACAAGCCTTTAATAGAGGTATTTCTAACAAGCCACGTAGTTTTATTCTGTGTGAAAAGCACCCTGAATTAGCGTAGCTTTATTAAGCTATTCACTCAAGCACATTCGCACTCACAATCTCACACCATACAGCAATGGATTTTTCAGACTTGTGGAAGCACTGCCACAGATTCACTCATGCTTCTTTTCACACAGTATGAAACAACGTATCTTAGAGAACCATGCCCCCAAAAACTTTTAGAATAAGTAGTCATTTTGCGCTTTGAGAGGCGGTAGCCAGAAGAGGATACTGTTGCTCGCCTAACATCAAATATTTTGTCACACCACTATGACAAAGGGAAACTGCAAAATGCAGGCCAGATATTGAAACATTTTGAAGGTGGATTGGTATTTCCCACCTTGCTGTGCGATTAGTCTAAGTAAGATGGGTCTATGCCCAAGTTGTAACGTGGAATATTAGACCAAACCCACTAGGAACGGTCATCACGCGCGTATGTAAAACCGATGACAGATAACGTTGTTTTGGAGTTCTATAGGCTTCTACTGTAACTTACATCAGAATGGTAGTTATTCCTAGAAGTAGGAATAGGTCAATTGTGGCAGTTGGAGCACTGGATAACTGCAACAAGAGTGAAAGAGAAATATCTTCTATTTTTTCAGTACTTGAAAGCTTGACCCTAGTATATTTTGAGATTTTCATGCCTAATGTTAAACTTACTACAGTTTTTTTGCAAGCAAGCAGTGCAAATGCATGTTTGAGGAAAAATTTAAGCTCCTAGTATGGTATTGGCGTATGTCCCAGTCGCTGCATTTCAAGGACCTACAATTAGCTCTGAGGTGGGAATTCAACGAATGGTTTATTAAAATGAAAATCCAAAGCAAAGTGTTATACTATTTAGTTGTTGCTCAGCTTCTTTACCCACAGTAGAATGAAAAAAGCTGCGTTACTAAACAAACGTGTAGCATATGAATTTGCAAAAATAATTGTTCTTAAAATTCTGTGGGAAACACTTGGTTGGCAGAATTGTGGTCGTCTTTGCTGGAGTTGAGTTCAGTAATGAAAAACGTCCGACAAGAAATTTTCATTGAAACGTAAAAAAACAAAATTTTTTTTGGTTTTCTAGATTTTTCAGTTGAAAAGTTTGTTTCAAACAGAAAAATCTTTATGTAAGAAAAAATAAAAAAGTTTGTCAAAAATGTCTTCACCTGCTTTGTCGACCTCGGAAAGGATAAGACCGTTTCCCTCAAGAACGACGTTTTGTTGAGTTATGCGGTAGTACGATGTTGACAGCCGCACCTCATTGACCGTAAAGTCATTGTATTTCTGCTCAGGCGTTTATGTCCGTATCAGCGGAGATAAACTACAACCGTTCGCCGTGGTTGTTGGAATCTCACAACGTATGCGTTTTCACCACCCCTCATCATAGTCTATGTGAATTGTTTAGACAGTCAAAACCGAGTTGACGATTATGTCACTGATGGTCACGGCAAGGTAAACTGTATGCTTTTGGCATGCGAGTTGGAACCACTTACATCATCTAAGCCCGCTCTTCAACGTGTGCTTGATTAGTTTTGAACTTCGTCCAACCACGTTGGAATGAAAATTGGTATTAAGAAATCGCAGATGTTATGCCTCTCTGGAAATCCAAGCCAGTACGAGTTGCAAGCAACGGCACCGCGCTGAACCAGGTGGAGTTCAAGTGCTTTGGAATAGTACTAACGACTGATGGATAGGAGCACAAGAAGATTGATACACGGATAAGTAAGCAAAAAATTTGCGCGTTATTTTTATCAATTCGTGGTGACAAAACGGGAGCTTTTGAGTACTTCACATTCGTTAGGATGGACCTTTGTTCCGACCCCAAAGTGTGGTCATGAATCTTGGGAAATGACTGACATGGCCGCACTTCAAGAAGAAGCGGCCGCCATGGTATTTTTGCAGAGCTCACCTTGTGAAACATGGCGTCAAAATGCGCAACTTTGAAATTCGTTAGCCCCTGAACGTGGAGCCACCTCTTCTTCGAATCGAGAGATTTCAGCTGAGTTGGTTTGGCCACGTGACCACAATGTCTAAGATAAGTCGGTGAGTCACGTCCTACTGGCGAATCCCACAGGAAAGCGGCTCAAAGTTGATCAATGCTCATTTAGGGTGACTACATTTCCAACCTTGCTTGGTCCGCCATGATGTGGAGATAGCGACAAAATAATCAAACGTTACTGAAATTGCTGCAGTATTTCGAGTTGTCCAAGGGCTCCTGCTGCCCTCCTTAAAACAAAAGTGGCAGTGAAGGCAGTGAAGTTGTCTGCTGATGGAGTGGTGTTTAAAATCTCGAAACAAATTACCCCCTTTGATTTTACATTTCTCCAGATTGTGTTGGTGAAAAATACATTACATAGTGGTGGTCTTGGCAACTTGGGGGCCCCTGTTGCTAGGTTACATGCGTTCCTGTGAAGTCACCATGTTCATGCAACCGTGGTACGACCTTTTTGCAAAATTGGCAAAATATTGTACAGTATATACTTTGGAGGTCATGACCTAAATGACCCTGACTATGCCCATGGTACCATCTCATGTACTAATGGGCCTTGTAATGATCTTTTATCAATGTAAGCTGAAAGATAGGTGAAGCAATAGCTAGGCATGTAGGCCCAGGAAACATTTACTACCTGCAAGACAAGCATAACTCTAGTATCTGCAGGCAGGTTGTTCCAAATCACTACCGAGAGTGTTGTCAACCATCTAATGGGGCAAATTGTTTCCAGAGAGTCAGGGTGGTGAGATTCTCCATCTGCGATGTGTACTTTCTTAAACTTGTCAGATTGTAGGCCTATGTACAATCTATGAAGCTCATGCATATATGCACCACATTCCACTACACAAATAACACAATGGCATATACAGCAAAATTTAACCACCCCACTGCTGCTTAATTTAAAATGGCAGAAAATTCAGCACTTCAGAATATCCACCTCCATTTGTTCGTCCAGCTAGCACAAAAAATGGGGAACCAACCAATACGTCTACAAATTGCTGCAGTCTCATAAATCACAAAACACTCTACATGAATAGGGTGGAGTGGTAACATTAACCTTGCGCAAAAACTTAACACATCCCACCTGTTTAGGGTTGCCAGATGCGCTTTGTAAAAATATCGGCCATTTTGTCAATCGTGCCAGATCGAAGCTTTGTCGTTATTCGTGAGCGGCACAGGATAACAGAAAGACAATGAGTACTGTTAAGCCACAATTAATAATTTGCCCATATTTTGGTTGGCTCATTACACTTCGGTTTGTGTGTGTGACTTGACAATCGCGCCAAGGATTGCGTCAATAGCAGTAAATAAACTTCACTGAAGGAACTGTCCTGACAAGATTCACCTCTAGAGTCATTATAATTTGAGAAATTCGGTGTTAGTTCTTCTGAAAGATACGGTAGATTATTTATTTTCAAAATACCGGCTTCGGGCACTAATTATCAAAATACCGGCTTTTTACCGGCCTCTGCAAGACTAGCAGTAAAATACCGACCAGACCGCTGAAATACCGGCAGTCTGGCAACCTTACTCCTGTTATAAGTAGGTAGGCCTATAATTGAATAAGGCATGGAGAAAATGTACCAATACTACCACCATAAAATTTCAAAATCTCTGCAGGTATAGGACAAAGGAAAACATTAATGGTTCAAGAAAGTAAGGAAAGCTTCTCAAAATTATTTAAACGTTTGGTTCTGAATGAAAAAGAAACTGAAAGCAATTGAGGTAACATTGCATTAACAGCTATTAAAGCATACAGCAAACCGTTCAAGTGCACACATATACATTGGTGTTTACAATACAATCTCTCAAGCAAAACCAGTTTCTCACATAACTTTTTAAACAATGGGGTTACCCTGAGGCCAAGCTGAGCTTTGTAAGAACTTATTTTTTTAGATTTCCATTGTCCAAAACTACAGGTAAACATGCCTTTCAACTCCAGTAAATACTTTCAGAGATAACAAACCAACCATAATGTTTATGATGAGACTGGAATGAATGAACTGTGCAGTATTGACTCACATTTCAATCAGAATTCAATGCTGGCTTGACATTGATGAGCTGCATCCAATACACTTGTGGCAGTAAAAACGTTCACAAGTTAATATCACAAAACTACAAATCTTTGGTGGGCTATGTGCTTAAAAATGAGGTTAATCGCAGCGACTTTCTGTGCATGATATTTTGCTTAAAGGATATGTACACTGGGTAATTACTAGATATATAAGAAAAATGGTGGGCTACCAGTTAAATTTTGCAGCTGATAGCAAAATGATTCACAGAAGTAAGGACTCTATATTATTGATTTGAAACCTCTTAAAATTTGGTTGAGGAATTCATATCTTTTTGGGCATCTTATCCATGTTACCTTTTGTCTGGGGCCCTTTGTCCTTTGAATATACAGTAGACAGGTTATTTATATTTAACCAAAATCAAATAAGCTTCCTTATCCTTTAACTAGGGGACCCTAGAATCTTGGTTGAGGACCCTTTAAATTTTGACTGGGGCCCTTGTCCTTTGATGATACAGAAAGCTATTTACGTTTCATCATTTTAGTTTGGCTTCTTATGTTCAGATTAAAAATCCAAATGTTTTAAAACATATCATTAATAACAACCTAGAGGAAAGCAAATTAAGTTTTATTGTGTAATCATTAGAATATAATGAAAATATAATCATCAAGAAGATCTCATAAAATGTTGAAAGCACGTAAACAAAAAATTGGATGGGGGCCCCCATTTTGCACAGCCTGCACATTCACTAAGACCACTACTGGACATACAGGAGATACTTCAGTAGCTAATACGTATAGTCATGTTATTAACTAAAGTTCATTTAAATATTTCAACCGATTACTGTAGCATTCCTAAAACAGGATAGAAATTGCGGCACCACATGTTAAGAGATGCAGCTGTTAACTACAACGAAAACAAGAACGGTGCTTTTCAACGATTATTGAGCCACGGAACATTTGTACGTCTGAAAAATCTTGCGGCACACAACCAAGCAAATCTGTTGCAAAATAACACTCTGTAGCCTCATGCAGTACATGTGATAAGCATTGCAGTTTTTTATTTTCTTGATATTCACTGTGTAAGATGGGTCTGTTTGAATGAACAAAAAGGGGTACCTGCTAGAAACAACGCACTTCTACAGCCCTCGGTCTCGCAATGGTTTTACTTTTTGATACAATTATACTTGAACAGATCAATTCATGAAAAATGTTGTGGAAAGCTAATGAAATGTCAAGGAGGATTTTCTGGGACGACGAGGTCTTTGGCAGCAGACAAACGAAAATTGTCTGAAAGAAAATATGCAGATCTTACCTTGAAACCACGATCTTGATTCTGTTGATTTTTCCAGCTCGCTCTTGCAAAATCATGTCTTTCAACAACTGAAACTGATCTGTACGGGTCCCTAACTGGTCAAGGAATTCAGTGGAGGCAAAAGAGAAATAAAATGCGAACTTCTCAACACGTTTTAATTGTTTACCTAATATCGCTCACCGTGCAACAATGTAATCTTGTCGTTTCAATGTGTGGGAACATCATAAGTTTGGCACTGCATGCGTTATACTCAAGGGTAGACCTTTGAATGAAATCCCCTTATTTGATCTTTGCTTCTAAGCATGTTTGAATTTCTGTCTTCCATCTGTAGTTTCACTTCATTCATATGATGAACAAAATTGTCAGGTATGGCATCTCTGCATGCCTTTCACCATTTGCAAACATATTTGAGTAACGGACCCTTTTCATTTATTGGAATTACTTTAAGTTACTCCCGCAGCTCATTGACACGGACAAGTTCCTTGTCGATAGCCAATTTCCGGATTTCCGTTTGGAGCAATACTACCTTATGTTCCTTCACATTTCCTTACATAGAAAATTACCCACTAATACTTCTAAGACCTGATTTTATCTGCCATAAAATCTTATAACGCAAAGTGTTGGATATATGCACACATCCACAGATTCTATTTGATTTAAAGCTGATGATGCCTACCCATTAGGCGAAATATATACTCCATAAGATTTTAAAGTCTGCTTTTTGTTTGGAAAAGATTCCCTTCGATGTACAGCTTTGGAAAGGTCGTGCTTTTACGAAGTTCGTAGTCATGCGCACAATATCACACAACAGTCTTGTAACGAGGGCCTCACGGTGGAAAACACAAAGTCTGTAAAGGTCTGTGTTTCTTCACTTCATTTTGTCAACGAAAGCTTCGGTGCACCAAACCATAGCACCAGCTTTGTCGTGCAAACATTTGTTCCGCTTCCCCTCATGTCAAGATATTGCCCTATATGGAACTTCGCTTTGCTGTTGTCTTTGTTTTCTGCTGTGTCTTGCAAAACATGACGGTTTCTGTAATGAAAACTCCATCCACGAAACGCACGTTGGTCAGAAGCTGGAAATGGCCATTCGTATCACTAAGACCTGGTTTTATGTACCACAAAATCTCATAACGCAAAGTATTTTGCACACATGCACGCGAATGTTTGCAGATGCAAAGACGCAGGGCGCATGCATACATTCTTCACAAGTGTTTGGTCAACTGCTAAGTTCGCTTCTACAACCTAAGTTCGCATTAGCTCCTCATATTCCAGTGGCGTACTTACAGTAAAAACGGGAGGTTACTGTAGTACTACAATCAACAAAATGTTTTTAGGGCCTCAATTCACTGCTGCGCCGTTTTTGTGACAAGGGTTACCCTTTGTGCGAATCTTCCAGAAGGACATCCTGGCAAATCGAGCGCCTTGTTACTGCTTCTTCGGTAGACGTGACGGTGTTGCGAAATGTTCCAGATAAATCTTTGTGTGTTTCCAAATGCAGTTGGTTCAAACAGTTTTCAGAACGATCTATGAAAGCTCTCAGTTCATTTTGATTCACACACACAGCGATCAATCCACATTTCGCGACTTACTTGACAGGTTAAAAGAAAAATGATGCAATTAACGGTAATCCACCCATGACCAGCAATCCTAAATTACAGATGCTACACACTGGTAGACCACGTGCTGGTAAAATATGCAGGACTTGCGGTGCAGACCGGAGTATTGCGGTAGTTTGTCAACTGGAGCAGCACCTCAAAATGCTTGGGGAAAGGTTCGGAGTCATTCTGATAATTTTCCTGAATAAAGAACAGAGGGAAATATTCCGTGATTGAGAACTTGCTGAGGATTTCAATCATCTTTTCTTTATAACAGTCACAAACAACGCCAAACACAAGATATGGTACTGCTTTGATACATTCGCAACCTCGTTCCGCTATGCAATGTTTAACATAAGCATGTTGAAATACGATGTTCAAAACTGCATGCACCACATGATCTCTGTTTATCTCCAGTTGGAAATGGCACGCGTGTAATTTGAATCTGAATTGTTAGTATTGCACACGTATAATCTCTAACAAGAAAATCACTTGTGTTGTTTACAATCTCTAACAAGAAACTGAGTGTTGAGTCATTGTAAATTTCAAATATTTCTAATTTATGGAATTTGAAATGAAAAAAATTTTTACAGATGTTTTTTAAGTAAAGCCAAAACAAAACGTTTGAGATCTTTTTGAGTTGGAAAAAAATGATCAGATCGCTCATGGATGAGTTTTATCACAATAGTAATGAACGGTTCCAGAATCTGACATACCGACTTCATCCGATTATTTCAGATCAGCAGTTTTATTTTGGGAGATCGAATTGTTTTGGATTTTGCTGCGGAAAATGACGTTGTTGGATTTTGTACGACAATTGGTATTGACTGCTACAACACATTTGATCCCGGTTGCAGATTCTTTGCAATGGAAGGATGAGGTACGGAAAGGACGTTGCCAGAATAGGAGGTTGGGTGTCCAGAAACAAAATCACAGTTTTTGTCAAACGTATCCTGTTCGTTGCGGGAGCAGCGTGTAAATGTATAAGATCATCTGGTATGAGTATGTTTGGAGCAATCTTTTTCAAATATCAGAGACTAAAGAAAACAAATTCTCAACGTAACTACGCTTAATCCACACTATAATTACCGAAGATAAACATTTGATACCGTTGATTGTCATAAAACGCCTGCCACTCATATAAAATGAAAGCTAAAGTGATGTTGGTATTTTTGCTGACAAACAGAAATGTAATCTTGTTTATTCATCGGCACGTAGGGTTCTACAATAAAATTTCTTATGAAATCAAACTGTGAATCTGAAAAGAAAAATCAATAAACAATCACATAAGGGAAAGAAGACGGTTTCATTAGTTGGTATGCTCTGATGAATTTTTTTTCAATAAAGTTTAAATTCAGAGCAAAACACAATACTGTTAGAAAACTGACATTTTTGCGTTTAGTGTAACGGTTATGGCGCTGGTATTTAATCATCCTTTAGCACAAAAACTCATACTAGACAGTGGAACTTGTAATGGCAAAGTATCGACCCATCGGCTTCAGGTGTTTCATTCGGTGGCCAATCGTAATGTGTGCAACGTCTCTGGGTCCAAAGAGTTTGATTTACTCCAATGCGGCTTTGAAGCCTGACAATCATTGACAGCATTTGACAGATAGCACCGCATTTCCTGGCGTACAGTTCTCGTGGATCCCCAGTGTAGGTCTGCAGAGTTGCCTGACCGGCTTTCAGCAATGTGGGCAACCTCTTTCGGCGAGTTGACTGATATTCTGTTTTTTTTAGTTGTCTCGCATAACGCGCGATAAAATTACTCAGATCGGTCTAACTTCAAATTTAGTGACTTTTCTGCTTTCACTCGCATAGACCAAGTTCTGCTAATCAAAACCGCGAATTTTCTGATAACCAAATGGCCGAATTATTTGAGCTGCGGAGGAGAAATTGTTTGGTACGTCTTTATCACCACTGTTCGCACAGTCAATGTTTAATGCCGGACTAGCTTTCGTATCTTCGAGGTTGTATTTCTTTCACTGAATAAGCGCAGACAAGCGCTTTTCCATTGTCAACTGCTCAACTGATAACAAATTGCGGTTGCGTGCTTGCTTCATCATTAATGGTTGTTCTCGTACACTCGTTTAATTGATAGTGAGGTGTGATTGCTCGGTAGTTTGGCTGCGCCTGGCAGAATTGTTTGGTAGCTTAGCTGCACTTGGCAGAATCGCATAGCTTGTTTCTGTTGTATTTTCACTTTCAGAAACCGTAACCCTGGGCTACCCCCTACTTGCAACGAAGCTGTGGTAGGCTGTATCTAAGCACCTTGGAAAATGCTCTTCAAAACCGACCAAGTTGAAAATGATAATATTTTTACGGCTTAGCATAAACGCGTATATAAAGCGGAGCTTCTTTGTATTCCAAGGGTTGCACTGCTTGTAAGCAATCCTACAGTACTGAACGGCGCTGGTCATGTTTGTAACGAAACATCTCGTCATGTTTATTCTAATGTATCAACCCAACACTGGACATCGAGCATCAACCCTTTACAATGAATCTAACACGCAGAAAAAATTTACTTTCAAATGTTGAAGTTGTCACGCTTTTAATAATTTGCACCAACTTTCAAGTTTTTGCGCACTTTGCTTTGCAATCTTCGCCGATGAAACTTCACTTTTGTTATTTGTCTTGCAAACATTTTCCTGAAATAACTCACCAATATATTTTGTTTGCTCCCCTATTTCTTCACCTGAAACATTTCGAAGCATCTGCGTTACTTGTGTTGTAAAAGGTATACTGCTAGACATCGGACGTAACTTGTGACATTCCCTGGTACTCCAATCGCAAATCAGTAATTTTCCCTACTCACTAAAAAATCTGTCTCCTGTGTGAAACTATTTTCATTGAAGAATTTTACACTTTCACCAAACGAGGCGCATTCTTTTTGCTTTCTGCTGCTCATTCAACGTTCTGCTGTTGAGCAAAAATAAAAAAGACTACTTGATCAAATACCAAATGCTTTTTCTACTGTAAAACGCGCGTTGTGCGTACGATCACTATGTTTATTGCTTCACAATAATTTTTTTAGTTTTCAAAATCAGTGATAACTGCTGAAAAAGTTCGCATAAGTTGTGGTGGTTGCCAAATCATAATCCCCTGTCATTTGAGGGTTTAGGTTTCCAAGCATGTTACAGTGCGTCCGCCCAATCTCCTACCGCCCCTTTTGAAAACCAAAAGTTCTGAGGAAACTACAGATAAGGTAAGTGTTCTCTTTGAGATGACAGATAAATCACTTCACGTTAAAATTGTCATCATGAGTTTGCTTGAACATACTTAAATCAACAAGTCTCACTTCTTCGTTCTTTTAACTTTACACCCAAAGTTAACACTGACGAAAGTTTTGGTTCATCTACGTTTAAACCTGGCACAGCTTACCAAATGCCAAGTAGTTGGGCTTGTTTATCATTGCAATTTCGTTGAAATTTTATTTGCCTTCATGTGTTTAGGTAAAAATTACATGATGCCATTTTTTGCAAATGGCCATCGCCTGGGCTAAACCAACAGAGTTGATGTTGAAAAAGATTTTCTTTGATTAAAATTCTTGCCTGACACAGCCATACCAAACGTCAAGTGGTTGATTTCTTTTACCATCACGATCTTGCTAAAATTTTATTCACCTCCATGCGCTAAGCCGAAAATAACATGATGTCGATTTTTGCATGTGACCGTTGCTTGAATGTAACACCAAACTTTGGATGCTTCTACTTCGCATAGAAAAGGAACTATTTTCTTACCGCTAGGCTTAGATTTCACTTAGTTGTTAAAAAAATTATGTGTGGTTCCTAACATAAGATTTTTTTGAAAAATGCATACAAATTTCGTGGGAGACCTTGATTGCCCGCTTTGACCCCAACCGTGGTTACGGGCTTAATTCAATTTACACGCACATTGAACTCTGTGAAAAACAGTTTTGACCTTTTATTGCTTGACCATTTTTTTGAGTACTGTACACACAGCGCGAAACTTGCATTGATAAAAGCGATAGTTAGTCTACAAAAATCGACTCACCACACCAAGTGCACTCCATGGGCGCTCCTGCAGTCTGTGTTTCATTTATATGTGCAAGCACTGTAAAATAACTTTTCTTATATCGTAACAATTCAATTACTATTTTTTCAGATCACGTTTGTTACTAAAAACTTTTTTCAAAAAAACATTTCAACGTTAGGTTTTTCAAAGCAGATCCTACATCAGTAAAATAACACCAAAAACGTTTAAAAATGCAACTAAGGGAGTGGTAGCGAATAGCGGTAGCGAACAGCGGTGGCGAACAGCGGTGGCGAACAGCGGTAGCGAAGAGCGGTAGCGAAGAGCGGTAGCGAAGAGTGGTAGCGAAGAGCGGTAGCGAACAGCGGTAGCGAACAGCGGTAGCGAACAGCGGTAGCAAACAGCGGTAGCGAACAGCGGTAG
>Ga0210059_1000953_pt1 | contig 41252 bp, 31 predicted proteins | sample Ectturendosymbi2_FD_188042 | JGI IMG/M metagenome (GOLD analysis project Ga0210059, IMG submission 188042) | Ecteinascidia turbinata endosymbiont from Florida, USA - Sample 2 (SPAdes) (version 2) | ecosystem: Host-associated > Tunicates > Ascidians > Unclassified | place: Key West, Florida... | reverse complement strand
CAAAAAAACAACTTCCGAGCTTTCCAAAGAACGCAACCAAATCTGATAAGAATTACAAAGTTGGACACCCCCTGAAAGATGCAGAACACAACAAGACACTTGTAAACAACTCACTGGTGTCTTTGTCCAAATAGAATGGTCTTTTATTCTGCTCAGCCAAACGAAGAAGCCAGTTTTTAGGTGTTACTTCTTGCAATTCAGCTGGATGTTTTGATACCGGCATTGCTGGCAAGCACATTTTAATAAGTCAGGTTGGACGTAACTGCTTTTAAAACCTTAACAGGGTTGTGGTAATATCATTCAACAATTTAGGGAATGTTTTGCCAAATACTTCATCAAACAATGAATACTAGCAATATCCTGAAAAGAACCGGGCAATTTCATTTGAAAGAAATGGGCGATCCCATTTAGTTGAAGAACCATTTACACTGCTTGTTTTTAACCTACGTTTAATGCGGTTGCATTAAGAAATACTTGAAACATGCATTCCTTAGATACAAATTCAATTTTTCAATCCAACAACTGCACAAACCGAAAAACATAATGACAACATGGAACTGTTATACCAGGTAATACTCCACTTATTGAGATAATTCCGAGATTGCTATATTCCTCGATAATGCTTCGTAGCAGGGAAGTATTGGAGTAAACTTGAAAGGAATAATCAGAGCTGTCAAACTGATCTACCAAAGCAGTGTCATAATAGGTCAGCGAAACCTCGTCATTTAAACGGGTTTGCTCTTCCAGGTATCTGCTGACTCCAATCAGAGACACTGCGTACCACCCGCACGCCATCCAGTGGCAGATCAACATGATCAAACACATCTGCAACAAAGGTAGCTGATGTTGAGATTTTAACTGTCAAGCACGGTAGCGGTTGCATGATCTTAACGTTATTGTTTTGCAAACCAGATACTTCACTACTTTCAAGCTAACTTTATATGAAGCTCATGTTTTTTTTTGAAAGATATTTTGGTTAGCATTAATGGTCGCAACATTTTGTTTCACAAACAGGCATTTGAAATTCTTGAATCAGCTTAAAGTTTTTTTCCTAGTTCTTATTGCCATTCGTGAAAGATGCCACCATCTAATAATTATTCGGCAGTGGTAGAGCCAGAAAACACCATCAAAACCCAACGGCAACCACTTCTACTGTATTTTATTAATATTAAAGTTTTGTGAAAGCAACCACTACAACGAGATTGCCTGCAACTGTGGCTCTATTCTGGATTTAATGGCGAAACCTCAAAAGTTGATGTTGCGGTCGTCTAGATATTGAATAAGATGCTTATGCAAAGAAATAGTAAAAGCAAACGTCTCACCAGAACAAATACGGTCGCCCAAACGTGTTCCACGTACCGCTCGGCGTTTCGGCCAATGCGAATTATCCGCAATAAGCGAAAGGCTTTCAGTGCACTCGGCAATTGACCAGCAGCTCCCTGCGAAGGAGGAAAATTTCTAGCGAGTCATTCGAGGTGCATCGCTATTCCTTGACTGCAGATTACGCGCAAGAAAGAAGTTTTGAATTTTCCGCGTTTACGTTTGATTTCGCGTTCTGGCCTTATCATCTAAATTTTTAGATTAGACCTGCTTGCAGTCTAAGAGCGTGGGAAACAAAATTTAGATTTTTACTAATGCAAAAAAAACCTGCTGATGCAAACTTTAATGTTCAGTTATACGTCTTGGCTCCAGAGGCGTAACGAGGGGGGGCAAGGGGGGCACAATTCTCCCGGCGCCGAATCACTATGGGGACGCCGAATGACTGTGGGGGGCGCCGATAAGTCACAACAATGTCACAAGTACTTTCTTCAACAGCACATTTGCTTCCGAAAGACCTCAGGTTCGAATATGGGGGCGCCAAACTTGTTTCTTGCCCCGGGCGCCATCTAACCTCGTTACGCTCTATAAAATATTTGACTGTAAACCACTTCTTTTCAGTATATCTGTTGGATTAGCCAACAATACTGTTTGTCGTAGTAATATCAGCTTTATACCTGACGAAATTCCTTACAAAATTTAGACTCAGCTGCGAACGCGGAAATTACTGATATCATGACTGGTTTGCCATTGTTCAAACAGGTCAACGCTCTAACTACCGAACTGAACCATGGCTTTTGCTTTACAAACGTTTATAATCGCTGAATCCTTTTATAGTGCAATAGGGAAGCAATTTTCAGCGCCAATTGGCTGTTTCAAATGGGCAGTGCAAGCGATTTTGACATAGCGCTTTTCTCTACGACTAACAAATTTCTATTTACCTGATTTTCTCCCGGACCAGCAGCAAACGATATCAGGTCCTGAGGAAAACTGGCAAGAAAATCAAGAGCGAACCAGGATTTTGCGTACTTCGTTCGAATCTTTTTGAGATTGGTAACCAGTTTACCTGAGTTAAGAAAAAAAAACATACGATAGATTGGTGGACAGCTAAGGCTGTAAAGACTTTGGGAGGATACATATCAGCAGAAAAAGTCTTACACATTACAAATAACTTTGGAATACAAAGCTTGCCGTTGCGTCACATCAACTTGATAAAATATGTTTCGCAAGACAAAAGCGACACAGCAGGATAAAGTTTTTAAAAAACGCAAAGTTAAGGTAAGAGTCAACTGTTGCTTCGAGCGGACAAACTTTATTACTAAAAAATCAGTTTTGAACCTTGGTCACTTTCCGTCTCCATCTAAATTAGTGGTGGACAAACTGCGGGCTTAGTCCCAATTGTGGGCCGTTTTCCGTTTAGCACGTTTTCGTGGGCTAGCATTAACACAGCATCTTTATGTAACACGTAACTGTATGCAGCATAATTTGAACTCGGGCCTTCAAAAATAAGCATGGACCTTCAATTGCTACTGAAAGGGTGGTTTGGACCATCATAACGAAAGTTTTCCCATCACTGATCTGAACGTTGAGTGGCTTCACCGAAAGCGTAAATTAATTGTTTATTATTGGCACGATATTTTTGTGAAGGATACTTTTTGCTTCAAAATTGCTGTTTCGCACAAACTGGGAATTGCAGATTGCATATTCGATCACATATTCTAAACAGACAACAAATCTAAAGTAAAAAAACCTTGCACATTCACTCTAGACGCGTTGCACACATTGTTTACCGCCAGCTCCAGTGTAAGTTGTGTGAAAATTGATGGCGATGTCCATGATAAAGAGTAGATCAACGACAACGTCCACAGATAACCATTCCACACTGTGCCAACAAAAAGTAAATTGCCCTGATTGCTAGCAAAGTGTTCCTTCTTTCTAGCTATTGTACTGACAAGTTTCAGGACGTGTGGTAACCGGCTTTCTCTAAAGCCCTATTGTCGCTGCGATTAGTTTCAAAAAATTCACATGGGGCAGCAGAGAGTCACGAAAACAAGAAAAATGTCATTTGTTATTGTTATCAGTAGTTCTGGAATTAATTTTTACGTCTGAATCACTGCCAGTCGTCCCTCTACAAAATCGTTGCTACATGAGATCAAATACCATTTGAAACAATGTTGTGATTCTCGACAACAGGACAACTGGAACGAAATGTCGCCAAGTCTAGGGATCGTTCAGTGTAAGCTTGTTCTCAGCATCCGTAAGCATTTCGAAATATTAACTTTGTAATCTTCGTCTTGCTCTTGGCCTTGGTTTCAAATTCATTAGCATCTTTTTTTAAATTAGCCCAGATAATTTTTGGTCAGGAACGTTTCTAGCAATTACCAAAAACATCACATAAGGTAAAAATTCAACCAACAAAGGAGTGGTACAGCCATTTTACATCAAAAGCTGATCGATTACAACATAAGTTTTTGTGTTGCTTTCGAAAGATTAACTCCTGATCTTTGCGTCAATCACTGAGGGCTTTTGTTTCCAGACTTGCTTTCACTGCATCCTTTCTTCGGAAGGATTTCCGTCGTAACTTCGAGAGTGTTTTATACTGCCTCGATCGCAAACAAATCGCTTTGACCTAAGCAGTTAGTTCTGGCTCTGCCATAAGTGGGCCTAATATTGACTTCATTGCCTACTTCCAACAACAGCTTGTAAGTACGTGTGCCCAAAATCCGCAAAATATCCTGACAAACATGGACAGATAAGATCAAAAGCGCTTTGTTGTGCTTCCAAAAGGGCAGGGCCCGAAACATTCAGGAAAGCTCTGTTCTGTCTACATTAGATTTTCCCAACTCGAGGTAAACGTAGCCATACACATTGCCACAGCTGTTAACGTCTGTTTTAATTAAGGTGAAGACTGATTGTCGAGTAAAATGTTCATACTTCTAAAAATGACCTCAGCAATAAACGATTCCTGGCGTTTAAAATATCATCGCAAGCACATCTAGATCAACGTAGTAGCAAAGGTCACTCATCCAGATTACTTGAGGCTTGTTCTACGATTTTACCACCATAGATTGTTTTGCTGTTTTGAAATTTATGGTTACTTATGCGTAACCAGGGATACCTAGAAACTCCTAGATATCCCTGTGCGTAACCACTCAAAACCGACCCTCGCTATCTCGTCAGTTTTTGACTAAACCACAAAAGTTAATTTTTGGTGGAGTCTTCCCTATTTAAGATTGATTTTATCCAGGAATGACCTTGTTCAAAGCTGCTATACATGGTCAAAAGTTGCAGACTCGGACGGAAAGCTATCACTGCGCACATTAGTGTAATTATGGAAGACATTCACAACTTCAGAAATGTCGCGATCTTCAAATCTTTAAAATCAATGAAGCTCCTTTCGCATTAAATTCGAGCAATTATATTTCACTTTGAAATTTTGTACTCTTTTTAAAAAATCACGTAATCATTAAAAGCAAGTGATGCAAAGCCAGTTTGCTCGTTTGTTACAAATGTGAGAAGTGAGTAACTCGGTTTTGTTCATGGATCGTGTTCTTTGGTTGCGTCCTTGCAGGTGTTGGTTTAGTTAAAAACGTTACGGTATTTTTGGCACAAGTGAAGTAAGACAATAATTCGGAGCTCATAGGTGCAGGAGCAAGCAAATTTTTGGGGGTGCGAAAGATTTTTTGCCCGAATTTCCCCAAACTTGCTCGAAACGTTTTCGGGCAACTCTTTCTGTGAGCATTTCCTTACACACAGATCATTTTTGGAATGACCTCAAAAAAATGTCTTTATGTGATTCTCCCCACGTTGGGCACCAATATACCAAAATCAAACAACGTTGGGCGACATTTTTAGTCGTATTTTAAGGTAGTTTGTCCAGAATTTCAGGTATTTTGCGAACATTTTCATAGATTTTTCCCAGATTTTCCAGGATTTTGTCAGGTTTTAGGAATTTTGCCCGGATTTTTGGCAAATCAAAACTTTTGGGGGTCCGCTTGCCCACCCTGCACCCCCGCCTCCTACACCAGTGTCGGAGCTCACTTCCTTTTCCAGAGCGATGTGCATTTAGCTGATTGTAAAATATAGATGGAAACGTACTTTGCGTTACATAGTGTTTATTGTGGTTCTCAGTTGCACTGTTTCGTAAAACAGTCTTTGCAATTGTGTTGATTTCGTTGCTCCTTGATTGATTTTATCACACTTGCTTCACATTTCTATCAAAAAATAGCTATCAGTTTTCTGCCAAAAATTGAGTTAACTGCACTTTCTCCATTGCAATCAAGCGTAGGAATCAGTCTCAGGTATTACCTGCCCTGTGTTACGTAACTGCTATTTACCCATTCCATAATGATTTGCACATTATGTTGGGATCATACGGAGTAGGGTTTTGTTAACCTGTGACAAAGCAGATAACTTTACTTCCTTAGTGTAAATAACTTTTTTTGTTGGATCGTTGGATTGTTTTTTTTGCGACAAAATAATGGTTCACACAGTCAATAGATCATACAGCATTGCGTAGAATATAGGCTAATGCGGAAGCTATAGCATAATTTAAAGCACATTTCTACACAAGCAATGAATATATTTACTGGTTCCTTTGTCACTAAGGATTGCTGAAAGAGAATGAGGTCATCTAGTCTACCAACCCTGCAATACAACTTTCAGTACTATCATAAGCAGTCAGTGAAAAGAAAATACAAGGTGATAAAAAACAAAGCCACATGATATTTACAGATGAGTGCATGCCTATGTACACATAGTTCTCATGATGAGATATTTAATTTCACAGGTGTGGAGAGAACAAACACTGAAATTAATGTAAATTTGTTTGACAATGCAGATGGTTATATGACAAAAAAAGCAACAAGGTGGAAAAATATCAAATGACAGACAGATGCAGAAGATTAAACCCCATTATAAATGGAAGCTTTACAGTGTCTGTTAAAGTGTAAAATATATAGCAAAACACATGATGATGTACGCATGATAAGTATATATATATATATGATAAGTATAAAATATATAGCAAAACTCATGATCATGATGAAAAATTCACATCACACAAATCACAAAGAACGGGCAATTGAAGTTGAGTTAAGCAAATTCCTTTTGTTGATTGGCACCAACAAGTCCAGGGAGTAGGTAATTTTTGTACAGATGTTTGAAATCAAAGAGAGATCGAAACTTGATATGGTCAGGTGTTTCTGGCCATACCAACAAAAGAAAACTTGTGCCGGAGTTAAAATTACAAGACAAACAATAAAATATGCTTATTTTGTGGCATCTATCCGGAAAAGATATCGCTTAGGTATTTACGAAGAACAGTTTGGACGTAAATAGCAAGACATTTATCAACAATACCACTCGATTTAGCTGAGAGGTTGTGAAATCTGTGTGTATACAACGGTTCAATCCCTTCATTAAAACTGATCTTACTTTCAGACAGCAAGCAAACGAACTAAGAGGGTCACTTGAAGCGATTTTTATCTCAAGAGAAATCAAAGTTGAACCTCACCTTCGCGCTTTGATGGAAAAGGCTGCCACGAACGGAACAACCACAGCTGTGTAAGAGGTTAGAGCGAGAAGGACCCAGTCCCAGATCTTTTTGGCGAGCCTGCGGTGGACGACCACACATGAACTGCTCCCGTCCACCTCGCCATCGCTTTCATCATCCACTCCTGCGGACAAAGCATCACGTGATCTTTCACTGCGGAGCTGTGAGACCTACATCAAGTTTAGATAAGATTTCTACCAGCAGCGCGGGGGTGTTCGTGCTGAACGTTTGTAGGAAACACTGCAGAATGAAATTAGACTTGCACTGGAAATTTGGCCGAACCACACAGCTGACGATCTTCTTTTGCTGGTTCCACTGCGCTTAAGCGATTTTCAAGCATACTCCGCGTTTGATTAATCTAAAATTACTGGAAAATGTGCCAAAGGAGGCAGCTTTCAAATGTCCAGCTGCAAAACTTTACACTTTTTTTCCATTCATACGTATATTATGCTCTCGAATTTAGTTCATGTGTTGAAATGTGAAACAAATTTAACTCTTTTATCCACGTCAGTGTTTTTAAGCCGTTTTTGGGTGTCAAAATGACACCCTAAAATTTTGCAATGACACCCTAAATTCTGAAAACCTAGACATGGTTTTGACTTGTATTGAAGTAAAACGACTTGAGAAAAGTATGTTTTCCTGCACGTGGCTATTGCAACAGACGGCTGTAATGTTCTAGGCCGACACAATTTTCTGGCGCAGAAGTTGGAAGCGAAAATTGTAAGTTTGGTTACTGTGCATTGTCATGCGCAACGCCACGCTTTGGCCTCTTACTATTCTGCCGCAGATTTGTGTAGTATGGTGTGCGAAACAGCGAAATCACTTTAATGCAATTGTGGAAGTGTTTTACTGTTTTACCGCTGCAATCGGCTTGCCTGTCGATGCATCAAACTACAATGAAGACAAAATGTCGGCAGTTGCAGCGCGCATGCAAACAAGGTGGTTGTCGAGTGAGGCAACAGTGAGAGCAAGGAGTGAGATTTTGGTTATTTGGGCCGCACTGAAGCAGCTGTCAGAAAACGAAAATGATGCAATGGGCGTTGTTTTAGTGCGGCTTATGAAAACAAAAATTGCAACATATTGCTTTACTTCTGCCAACGTTGTCACTTCACCCAACAGAACTGAGCAACGTTTTTCAGGCGGGATGTTTTAATTTTGCACAGATGAAAGCCTCCGTAGAACTGTGCATCATTAAACTCTCTGATGCCGCTGCTAAATCCGGGCTCAAAGCTAATTGCGAAAAATTTGAATGTGAATTAAGGGAACTTAGAATGCCGGATGGTTTGGCTGACTCGTGTGTGTCAAGTGGCATGGCGTTTTGGAAGGGCACCGAAAGATTGGCACATCGAACATCTCCATACACAAAAAGGAAGACAGGAGTGAATGAACCAACTACCGCGGCATCTCTTTGCTTAGTCTCCCAGGAAGAGTGTATGCCAAGATTTCCGCGAAAGTAATTGAACCAAAGCTGGATGATACCCCTGGATGATACCCAGTGCTGCCATAGCACTACAAACCAAATTTTCACTCTCCAGCAAATTTTCGAGAAATGTTGGGAGTATGCCAAAGACGTCTACACATGTTTTGTCGATCTCGAGAAGGCATACAACCGGGTTCCTCGTGAAAAGCTTTGGGGGGTGTTGCGGGAGTAGGGCGTTGACCGGTGCCTCTTGCTGGCCGTCAAGTAACTGTATTCCTGCTCAGAAGATTGTGTCAATGTCGAAGAAGTTCAATCACAACCGTTCAGCGTTGGTGTTGGACTCCGACAATGGTGTGTGCTGTCACCATTCCTTATCATAGTCTATATCAGGCAGTGACGTACCTAGGGTTTCACGCACCCGGGGACAAAGTCAGTTTGGGCACCCCTACCCACCCCGTTCGTTGGCAGCATAGATGAGAAGAATGAGTTGGGAATAAAGTGCCATCGAAAGCTGACTCGGCCCTCAAACACATTTTGCCAATAATGAAAAACAATATATTTATAAAAAATGTGTTGATTTGGTAGAATGTAACATATCCCGAAAAAAATCACATTACGCAAGATCTCCAGCCCTCGAACTAGCTTATGTGGTTCTCTTTCAATAATTTGGAGAGCCCTGGTCTATATGAATTGGATAGACAGTCACAGGAGCGTCGACGAAGGTGTCACTGTTGGGAACTGCAGGATGAACCGTTTGCTTTTTGTGGACGAATTGCGAATTGGTACTGTATGCGTGGATCTTCTCAACAGGGTCTTCAGCACGCATTTGATCGGTTTTCTGCTGCCTGCGACCAACCAAGAAAGAAAATTAGCGCTAAAAAGATTGAGGTATTGTGTCTCTCAAGACGCCCAAGGCAGTGTATTCTTCAAGTGAGCAGAAATATACTGCAGCAGGTAGAGACGTTCAAGTACCTTAGGGTGGTATTCACAAGTGACGGAAGTCGGAACAAAGGAATTGATACACGGATTGATAAAGCAAACCCAGTTCTGCCTGAGCTTTATTGATCCGTGGTGACGAAACGGGAGCTTTCAAAGACTGCAAAGCTTTCAGTTTTTAAGTCGGTCTTTGTTCCGATCCTCACCTGTGGTCATGAGTCTTAAGTGACGATTGAAAGAATACTGTCAAAAGAACAAACGGCAGAGATAGGACATTTGCAAAGAGTTCTCGGTGTGACACTTCGTGACAAAGACCACAGGTCTGAAATCAGTAAAGCCCGGGACATCAAGCCACTTCTTCGAATCGAGAGATCCCAGCTATGTTAGTTCGGCCATGTAGGCTCTATCCAGAATGTCCCAGGAAAGAATGGCGAACTAAGTCCTTCGGGCTACAGTTTAATATTCACTGACGGTTGGTTTACCTAGTGTGCGATGACCTTTTGTATTGCTTCTGCTTGTTAGCTGAGTCATATGAAACAATAAACCATTGCCATTCTACACCCACGGGAAAGCGGCCCAGAGTTCGTCTAAGGACCCGGCGCCGTGACTACATCTCCAACCTTGCTTGATCCCATCTTGGTGTGGAGCCAGCAGAACTATCTGAAATTGGTGTTGACCATGAGGTATTTCGGGTCCGCCTAGGGCGGTTGCCCTCAGGACTCTCCCCAAAGGAAAAGCGGGCACGAAAATGAGTGTAGCAATTAGTATGTAGGCCTACATTGAACCTTTCTATTTATGAAATTGTCTTTAGTTTGTTTGTCAAAAGTGAATGTCGTAACCAAATAATTATAAGCATATTTGGACGGAAGTTTGCGTTTTTGTGAAAATCAGTTAAAAGTATCAGACATAGAAGGGAAAATGGTATTGACACCCTAAAGCTCCACCACGACACCCTTTCAAAAACCTTAAAAAACACTGATCCACGTAATCCCACATCTACTTTTTGCGTTGGTTATGTTTTGGGGCCCTTTTCCAAAAGCCTGCCCCCAAATTTTAATATCCACCCCTACGCAAATTATCTCAGTATCTGTAAGATAATGGCAGTGTCAATTCCCCCAGCACTTGCAAAATAAAGAGCATCTCGCTATTTACGTTAGATTTTGCTGCTGACTCTTTTCATTGCAGTTAAATGATATCAAATTATTTACTGTAGGATAGAGTGGGTGCAATTAACATCAGAAGAAAGTTGAAACATTGAGCTGAGCTTGTGAACAGTAGGTGAGAGTCTAATATCTTGACAAGACTGATGTCTTACTCGCCGGCAAGGCAAAGGGAAACCATTTAAGAAAAGGTTAACGCTCCATATAATTGTGATTGAACTGTCGCAATACATGACATCACAAATAAATATCTAGAATGAATGCTATTGTAGCATAACAGTGACTATGGCGCAATGAAGAAGATTGTCAAACTGAATCGCTTCTTAGCCAAAGTTTCAGTTTCAAGGCATATACAATGTATGCCACCGCCATATTCACGCATGTGGTTTTAGAACTGTGTAAAAACAAAAATCTACGATATTGATTTAAGGCTACGTTGACACTGGAAACAAGGATAGGTTACATTTGTAACAATCATGGCTATCAAGGAGATTTTTGCGATGGTCTTGAAATGAAGCTTACATAACAAATAAGTGGGATACAGCAAGCTGGTGTGCCAGAAACAGCTGCGAAAAGCGTTTCCAACAACAATGTAACCATGAAATTTGAACAACTACATTATTTTTTATGAAAAAATGTTGGGGGGGACAAAAGATATTATGTCCCCTCCTGTCCAAAGGTTGGGGGGACATGTTCCCCCCACAAACTCGGTCCCTGGCTCGATTCAAACATTGCATAAACCTGTGCGCTCCAATTTTGTCGGGGTATTTTGATTAGCTTATGCAGCAAATCAATATAACAACAAGCAACCACTTCTGGAAACCTCCCTGCAAACGTCGAGTATTCTTTACTTGTTTAGAAGTTATCAACGTCCTAGTATGAATATTTCATCGGCATTGTAGTTTTCAGAAACGTGGATAAACTCTGTGATGTGAAGCAAAAAACTGCGGTGGGGTAATACATACGGTAAAAACGGTTTGCTATAGTCAAAATATCGGGTAATTGAGTGTGGGGAGTTCACTAAAATAAGCTACATGAGCGTCGATATGTTGGTGACACCTAGGTTAAAATTTTGTGTACGACATACCCTCGTGTGATCAGCTAGTCATGCGCTGTGTCCGTCCATCCAACGTTGTTCTGCAACTCGAAGGCTGAACTAGGAAAGTTGGAAAGCTGCTTTTTGGCGTTACAAACGAGCTGCTATACCGGAGTGCCAATCGCCTGTTTTGATGTGAAAGGGTCATGACCACCCGAGCAGAGTTTCAATTTGGCTGAGTTTGCATTTTCTCTGTCATGCCCAGCTCCTTATTTGCGAATCTGAGCGATATCACGACACACACTGTGGTTGCGACACAACTTTCATTGCGTCACTGTGGTTGATCAACCGGTAAACTTCAACCTACTTCCACTTTTTCCACATTCAACTCCACTGTTACTAACAATTCAGCTACGACTCGGCCACCAATGTCAAACGCTGAGAAGAAAATTACCTAATTATCGAGGGGTGTTCAACAGACTGCCTCTACCTGTTCAAAGTTTTTGTTTTTTTCGATGTCCCTGTGCTTTTACCTTAACTTGAATGAAACTGTTTAGTGTTTGCTCTAATTAACTCAGCTCTACAGAGCTTAAATATTAACATAAACCAGCCTGTTTGCTGCTGTAAGAGAAATCATGAGCTGGACGGCAGTGCCTGCCAGTAACACTCATTTTGCATTGTCACATCACAATAGATCGTAAATTCATACAAGTGGGCTTTATTCAACAGAAATTGTTGCAATAGGCCTGTGGTTCTCAACCGGGGGTCCATGGAAACCCAGGGGTCCACAGACAGATTTTTAGGGGTCCATGACCTTTGTACGTATAAGATGAAAGCAAAATAGCAAAATACCAAACTATCTCTCGTGGAGGTCTAGTTTGCAAAGACAACAAATCGAGCATAAGCCTAGAATCCAGGCTACAATACAACACAAGATGTAGCTCATATTAACCACCATTTTATCAAATGTATGCAAGTTGAAACTATCCCACCCTTAGCAACGTTTGTTACAGACAATTGTATTTGTTAGACATTTGGATTATATACAACAATGTCAATTTGTTACGTGTTAAGTTCCATGAATGATTAGTGATTTTTGGCGCGTAAAGCGGATGATACCTTTTCAAGTGGAGAACACTTGTACGTAGCCGCAATAAGCTTTTATTAAAAGAGTCCACAGCCTTCAGCCAAATCGTCAAAAGGGTCCCTGACACTAAAAAGGTTGGGAACCACTGCTGTGGGCCTAGGAGCCGCCAGCAGAAAAACGAATATCCACTGTTGCAAAAAAAAACGGAAAAGACACCAATAACAGTTGCCGGCCCCGTCTAACAAAAGAAGTTTCAAAATACATTGCAAGCTGAACTATTTCGAAGCGGACTGCCCCACTCTTCACTAAACTAAGCCACAGCAAGGCCTCCTTCGCAATATGGCACGGAAAACAGTTGTAGATTGACATGTACGCTGTGATAGTCGGGTTAATATGTCGATACGTCCCGATACCGAATGTTTCAATGGTTTTGTTTGCTTTTTTTGGCTCAGAAGTGCGACTTATTGTCGGCGTCGTGATTCGAAACTTATTTTGTGAAATTTGCCTATTTCGCTCGGACTAAATGTGTGACTGTAAATTTTTGTGTCGCTACAGGGCCGTCGCCAGCGGGGGGGCCAGTGGCGCCCGGCACACCATTTGAAATCTGTGCCCCCCATTTCACGTGTGGCCCCCTGGTTGCTCCATACATCCAATACAGTATTTTAAAAACGTGGCCCTCCCTTTTGGTTTTTGGTCCCTCCTTCTGGTTTTTGGTCCCCCCTGCTGCTTAATCCTGGCGACGGGCCTGTGTCGCTACCTACCGCATGCGAAGACAAGAAAAAAACTGACAAAACGTTTGCAAGTTTACAAAGTTTCAGGAAAGTATCTTATTGAATCATTGTTCAATAGCCGTTCTCGCTGTTTACACGTGGTAAGGTTGATGTTGGTGTTTTAAGGTTGCGCGGCACGCTTTCATCACCACTGTTAGTTTTATTGCTTATCGCAAACAGGTGCTACCGTGCGTTGAAAAACGTGTGAAACACTGCTCTAAGAAAAGTCGATTTCTATCCTTGAGGTCCGCAAAACGACCACTTGCTCCACGTACACAAGCGTTTGTTCACAGCATGAATCTGAAATAGCTAGGTCAATGCTTGACAACACGCTTTCGACCCAAGCACAGTACATTTTCTGACGTTTTTATTCGCTTTAAATGACAGAGCGCTACACGCCACAGCTTCAAAATCACACGGTGACAAAACAGCTTTGCAGGCCGCGTGTGATGGTTGTAAATTACAGTCAAGACCACCGACTAAGGAAGAGGTTTGGAAATCAAGGAAAACAAACGCAAAAGCAGACCATTTGCTTTTCACTGGCCTCGTCAACGCCCAAAGCAACAAAGGCATCTTTGCGACAATTTTACCTGGGCTCGTAACGCATCGATTGTCAAGAAAACAGACGTCCTATTCGCTCTTTTGTAGTCTTCCACAACAAATCGGCGGCCGTCAAGTCAATTTCGTCCGAAGGTCATTATCGCGACTAGAAACGTCAGAGACCAAGGAGTGCTGTTCGCTCAACATTGCCGACGTGTTCCGCAGTATGCTGGCGTGATACATTAGACCAGCAGAGAAGATGGTACACACTACAGCGACAGTGTATCAACTTCAACTCTGGGTGTTCTGCGCTGTAAGGTTGAGCAAGCTGTCGACACGTTGCTTTTGGCGGTCAGGCATAGGTCGTTGGTTGTATAGAGGGCCAACGAAGACAAAGCAAATAAAAGAAGTCGTTTTCAAAGATTGTCGTTACGGGTCGACTTACGCCTGTCACAAAAGCGCGGTCAACTAACGCCGCCTTCGACCTCGTAGCGTCGGGCGCTGGTTGCCAGTACGACTCAAGTGTGTTCGCTGAACAAGGAACCTGCGGTCACAAAAGCACGCCAAGCTTCTTTTTTTCCAGGCACGGCCCGATAGGCGTTGTTGAAAGCAAGCAGATCGGCTGGTCGCGCGAGTCAGCTTCTCAGGAATTTTCAAGCTATTCCGCGCTGCGCAGCGTCGCAAACAGAAACGCAGGACCGTCACCCACTATGTACCGAGAGTGAGTAAGCAGTTGGCAGGTATCAAACCTGGAAGCAAGCGGGGTGCATATGCAAACGAGAGGTGCGTGTGTGGGTTTCAATAAAAAAACGAAAGTCAGAACTTTCATTTCAAGTTGCGTTATCAACTGGGCCGTCTTGTCGCGTGTTACGCATCTGAAGCAATCGCGCAATGCGTCTTGGTAAAGTTACGTCATTGTCAGGTCATAGCCAGCTTTCTCGACTAATGCCGATTGTCCTGCTTGTTTATCTTAATTGTCGGTTCTTAATAACTATTTACATAAAAGGCATTGTGTTGCAAGAGCGAAGCGCACATACACATCAACGCAAAAAGTGAATGTTTAGTCAGAAAACGTGAAATGTAAAATAGAAAATTGCAAACATTAAGTGCAGTTTGAAGCATATCGTAAAATATAGTGTTGGAAGGACTTACCACATCAAATTCGTACTCAATAACTCACCAATAAAAAAGATTGGGTCGACCAATGCAGTCAGAGTTTGTGTACCTGAACGTGTGACATAGGATTTAGACGCGAAGAAGTTGTTGGAATGAAACTGTGACAGATTACGCATTGCTGTGCCAAACGTTGCAGCAAAGTGGCAGAGTACTGACTACTTAAGCAGTCGAAGTATCATTATTCGAGTTTTAATTGATCTTATTTATGACTCTAGTGATGGCCAGTAAAACAGGAAATACTTTCTCCCGCTCTTGCCGCTTCCTGTTGCGTATAACGAAATAATGTTGCACAACAAGGCTGATGACTCATTAACTAAGCTCGTGGGTGCGTTTCTACGCTCGTAGGCCGATCGTTTTGTTGATAAACAAATTATACGACTTAAGTGACAGCAAGCAGTCAAAACGCATTCTCTGTGAACTTGGTTCGCGCAGTTGGAAGGCTGGAGCATAGTGACGCAGAAAAGGTGTTTGTTCCACATGGACCGTTTTTCGACAAACCCTTTAAGAGGGTCCACTCAGTGAGAGTGGCTTGCACGCCTTGGCCAGCGAACAAAAACGGTCGTGGCTTTTGCTGCTGCTTTTAGCGTTGATGGCTTTGCTGCCGCTTGTGGTATAACGCTGCCCCATCGACCAGCACCAAGTACTCTCCGAACGTAAACGCTAATTGTGAGGCACGCTGAACTTCCCGCGCTGGCACACTGCGATCCAGAGCTGAGGGTACTTGTGATACTCTTGCGCGCCAATCCACGAGAGCTCAGGAATCGCCGGGTTCGCCAACAAACGCTCTGCTTCTAATGAACCAGGTTGCAGTCCAGATCGTGCGCGCTTGTTGTCGTTGTAAGTGACGTTTAATGAGCTCCGAATTCGTTAAGCGCGAGGCTGGTGGCCTCGTTTCTCATCGCATCAACGCCAACAAGCGTGTACGCCGTTTAAGACACCAGGACTCTATTCGAAAAAATGTCTCCGCTCCGCCAATTTTACAAATGCATCGAACAGCGGAAGTGCTTTACGCAGCTGCAGAGGAAACTTTGAAAACAGTTTTATGACGCAACACTGTGACAGTCCAAGCTATTCACTTTTTGTTCTGCACTTCACTTTCGCCAAACCCAGGTGGAACGTTTACTGTCGACTACCACAACTGAAACCGATTAAGCGAGTGTTTAAGAGGCTCCCAAGTACAAAAGTCAACACAGTTATGTCGAGATACTGAGGGGCTTGCAGTGGCATCTGCGGAATGCTCTCAACAGCGCTGGCGTGTATGAGTGGCGGCGCGTGGGGAGTGCTTTAACCGAAAGTCTTGGCCAGCACCGATCTGGTGCTGCCCATCTGACGAAGCACTATTACACAGCCTATTGAAACCTTACTGTTTACCAAAACAAAATCACACCCAGCCTGCAACCTGGTACGAACGTGTGCATAGGCGTAGCCAGGGAGGGGCCAAAGGGGTCATGCCCCCAAAAAAAAATTTTTAGAAAATGTAGTCATTTTGTTCTTTGAGAGGCGTTTTTCTAAAAAAATAGGGTTATTCGCCTACAATCAAACATTTTGGCCCCCAAAATTTTTTGCTCCCCCAAATTTTTGGGCTGGCTACGCTACTGAACGTGTGGCCACGGAACTGACTTTACCTAGAACCGCATTTCTTAAACATTTGTGGGTCACGGTCCCGCAGTACATCCTAGTTACAGACCCCTCAAGAAGAAACGTTGCAATACCGTAAGTATTTGAAATTAGGTCTTAATCATCGTAGTACTAATCGAAATGTCTGCAAAGCCTATTAACCCTCTAAATGACATTCATGGACCCCTTGAATCACGTCCACTGACCCCTTGGGGGTTCACGGGCCTCAGTTTAAGAACCCGTGATCTAGAAGCTGGAATGCAGCGAGTCTTCGTATCGGAAAACGGTTTGTCACATGAGATCAAGGGTGTTTGGTTGTTTCGCCTTTCCGAAGTAAGCAGTGCGTTTGATCGCTGTGGCTTGCTGCCATTGCGCAGGAACAGGGGGGTAACCTACGCCCGTGCAAATGTAATTTAAAATATGACTTATGGCGGCAGTGCATTTGCAAAAACTCTTTGTTTGCTGTATGAAGATGCTTAGCAGAAAGATATGCAAACAAACGTGTGGAAGCAGAACAGAAGCAGCAATGCAACAAAATAAAAATATCTGGAACTCACTGCCGGCCGTAAATCATAAAAATAAGCGTAATATGACCGACAGTAGTGAAAAGGTTGTGCACCCTGCGCAAGGTGGAATAGACTTGGCAGCTTCTACGGAGCAGGAATGTCGGACTCTTCAAAGTTTTACCACGTGGCAATCTATAGGCATACATAACACACTTCTGTTACTGTACATACCTGTCACAAAAATTGCTATTTGCGTATTGTACCTTATTCAAGTATACGCATGTGATGTAACTTAAAGGTAAACATAGTCTTTGCGTAGCCATTCCACTGAGTTTTGGATTGCTTCCCTAGTCTTATTTCGACCTCACGATAAGGGGCGTACCGAGGTTAGATGGCGGCCGGGGCATGAAACAAGTTTGGTGCTCCCCTGTTCAACCTAAGGTCTGTTGGGGGTAAATTTACTGCATTGAAGAGAGTATTTGCGACATTGTTGGGATTTTTGGTGCCCCTCAGTGATACGGCGCCCAGTGTGCCCCCCTTGCCCCCCTCGTTGCGCCCCTGCTCACGATATGTCGATTTTTGCAAAGCAGTTGCTACTGAGCCATGGGAGTCGGAGGATTTTTTGCAAGGGAGACAACAGGGGATTTTTTCAAGTGATGACCAAAATCATGTTTCCAGTGGGGAAACCATGGTGAAATTTCATTTTTCCAACTCAATAGTAACAGAAAAACATTTTTCTATGAAAAAGTAATAAGAAAATAGCAAAATTTGAACTCTAGGGGGAAAAGGACCGCTGTTCCCCCCTTGCGACGCCCATGTACTGAGCGACGCCGAAGGACTTGGACATCCAGAGCTGATCCAAACAACTGTTGAAACAGACCGCAAACGGTGGTTGTTGGTTCGTTTTGTCATTGGTGAAAATTCGGACGTCAGTATCAAGAAGTCGGTTTTTAGACAAACTTAGTTGGTATAAGACGAAGTCACAGCCATCACTCGAACACTTAGCACAAGTGGTACTCTCGCACTTAAAGAGATATTATTTCCTACTTTCGTTGTTGTTCTTCGTTGGTGGTCGCAGTGTGTTCAGCAAGTGGTTGATTCTCTCTGTCCCCTTTTCATCAATCTTTCCTTTATGAGGGCTCTCCTTTGTAGACTCTTCTCCTTCCATGTTAAGGTTTGTTCTTTCGCTATGACGGCCTTGCTTGAAATACGCTTCTCAATCTGTCGATGCAAATAGTAAGAAACGGAAAATAACGATAAAACGAGACTCCCAGGGATAGAGTGTGTGTCACCAAGGTTTTCTGAGACTTTTGCAAAAATAAAAGATCCTGAAATTCAAGGTTGAGTTTTTTAAAAGTAGTAACCTTTGTTGCTCTGCTAGCGGCCAAAACGCAAGCTCTGATACGTGTTTGCGTAACTGTCAGAGACAATCGGCAAACAACTGTATGATCCAAAAGTAATTTTAAAATCAACGCGCGATATGAACGCGCGAAAGAGTCGTGGAAATCGTTGAGGCTTTTAATGGCACTGGGAGAATTTTTCAAGATCGTTGTACGTGTTTAGTATTACTCATCGTCATCACAAGTCACAATTGGAAGACAATTCTTTAAAAAAATTATCTTAAGGCTTCTTACTCATCAATAAACGTACCTGAACCAACCGCAGATTGATCCCTTTTCCTAATATCCAAAGCATTCCCGATCGGCAAGCAGAGCGTCAAAGCACCAAGGTTTTTGCTGCTTTTGTACTCACTGCGCCTTTTTCATCGAAGGTCATTGGTACGTAGTCCCCTATAGCTATGCAATTACTTAACATACTAGGGCAGCTTTAATTACGACCAAATCTAAGTACTTTTAAGGATCACTCCGTAACCGAACGAAACGTTAAGCTTCAGAGAGGCGGCTGTTGTTCGTGAACCGTGCTGTGACGTCGAAGTTGGCAGCAACTTACTAATACTTCACTAAGTGGCAAAACAAGTTGTTCGAATATGGCCAGGGGCGTAACGAGGCGGGGGCAAGGGGGGCACAATTCCCCGGCGCCGAATCATTATGGGGACGCCGAAACACTGCGGGGGCGCCGAATGACTGCTGAGAGCGCCGAAAAGTCTCAACGATGTCACAAGTACTCTCTTCTATGCAGTTAATTTGCTTCCGAAAAACTCAGGTTCGAACATGGGGTCGCCGAACTTGCTTCTTGCCCCGGGCGCCGTCCAACCTCGTTACGCCCCTGAATATGGTGAACCTAATTGAAAAGGCAGAGGTGTGCCGCGACTGAAAGCGATGACCGAAATGTTTTCAAACATTGTTCAGCGCACGTGTCAGAACAATGCTCAACTCATTATTGATATACTTGTTGCAGGTTTGTCATTCATTGTAATGATCTTGTTATCCTCTAAACCCAGTGTTTCCCAACCTTTTTAGGTTTGCGGCACCCTACAGGAAAAAAAATAAAATTTGCGGTACCCAGTGACGAACCAATAGCAATTTGCTTTATGATTTAATGGCGTTTTGAAAATGTGTTTTTTGTGTTTTGCGGTCGTTTCTCGCGGCACCCCTTAGTATTATAAATGGCACCCAAGGGTGCCGCGGCACCCCGGTTTGGAACCACTGCTCTAAACTAGCAGCCTACATTTCAAAGTTGACACTGTTGCCCTTTGTAGACGACATCGAGAAACGAAGTAAGAAATAACCAGGGCTGGTACAAGACCACAAGCGATGAAGCAATACCAAGTGTCTAAACGCTAAACGACCGTTAAATTAATTTGAGTTCATTACGTTATAATTATAATACACACAATCAACAGCTTAATTTCTTTCTAACTTCCAATTTAAAACGATGTAGGACGTAGGTCGTTGCCAAAGAGCTTAAAATTTTTAATCATCAACGCACCCGTTTGACATTCCTTAAGTGTCTTACCATGTGTCACAGTTTTGTGATGGTCTTTACGCACATCACACTGAGCTGGGCACCATACCATGCATCTATATTTTGGATTAAAAGATGGTTAAGAAATATTTTGTGTTTGTTTTGCCTATGCGATGTTGGGGGCGATGACGCAATGCCGGTAGCAGTATTAGCATGATGAAACAAAAAAGTTTGATAAATGCTGCCCCGAACGATGTGGCGGAAAGCCACTTTGATCCAGTGTATGTGGTCAAACACTGCGTCCGAAATTGTGATATTTGCACTGCGTTGTCTGTGTCGTTTTGTATTGTTGCAATAGTCTCCCCAAATAAACATGAATGAATGACTACGAGCCCGTTATTGATGAATGTGTTGTTTCACTACGGCAGAACTTCTTCATGAAGCAACGCATAAGCATGTAGGAACAAAGATTTATGAACTGTTCACAAGTCTTTTACTAACTCATTTCTGCATAGATCTCAGCAGACGGTATTTCAATTCAATACCAACCTCCACAGCGAAATCACTATCCCCGCACAACGCTTCAACTGTGCACTGATCCAACGTAGGCAATATCGCTGATCCCCTACCCGATAGTGAAGATTCCTGTCGGGAAAAACTCGGTCTTCACTGTGCACGACTGAGGCTGCGTCAGTGTAAGGGAAGAAAAACACTGTTGAAAAGTGCTTTCAAGTATCGGTAAACATTTTTCCAACATGACGCTAACTCCCTTTTTCCTTAAATTCGAAACAATTGTTGCTTCGGTGTGAGACAACGCTTTGCTTCCTGGGGCGAATTGCGGTAGTTAAATCTGTGCTTGGTATTTGCTTGGAAGGTGGTTGTTTCGCCGCTTGCGTAGTGGAATTTGTAACTAAAGAGCAGTTGTAATTCGCAAAATGACAAATTACTTCAACATGCAAGCCTTTTTGTGTTGGATTCCAATAATTTTATGACCTTGTATCTAGTGCCGGTTCGCCTGCTTTTTTTGAAAAATGCATTTTCGAAAATTCGGCATGACCAGCAAACAATAAGTTCAACCCACTGAAAATTTTACAAGGTTGCACTTTGTAAAATAATCAAAATGAAAGTTTCCAAGCACTTTTCACAGCTGCATGCTTTCCGTTCCGGCCATCGTGACGACTTTTTTTCTCTAACAATTGGTATTGTGTGAACGACTTATAGCGCACATGAATTAAGGCGAGCGAAAATCAAAGTACGGTTTGATGATAGCTACCAGCTGAGCGTTCACGTTCATCAGCATGGAAAACCTGTATTCATTTTATCAGTCAGACAACTTGCAGAAATGTTACAGCAAAACGTGATCTGCGCAGCAAATGATGTGCAGTACAGCATGTACTGTAATTAAAAATTTGCTTTGATAAATGATACAACCTTTTTTGAGCAATCGATTGCGAAATGGCGACTCTGATTAAACTGCGTTTACGATTACATTGGGAATTTTGGTGATAGATTAAACGGTTGTTTATTTTTTATATTTCCTCTTGTAAGTCTTGTTTTACTCAGAGAAACTGGAGATTCGAAAGTGGGAATTATATTCGAGAGTTACAGTACGAATCACGGCGCCAACTATTTCAAACCCCAGCTGATAATGTAGTAACAAGCAGATGTGCAATGTAGTTGTTTAATAAGTGTTCTTTTTTGAAACCTGGTTTAACACAACCTCAGGCATTATCCGCGGTAATTGTTTTAATATATGTTTAACAAACTTTCTCACTTCGTCGGGTTCTGGTTGTGAAAAGTAGGTTGTTGACTTGTTGTTGCCCACTAGGCAATTAAGCTCTGGAACACGGTTTTATCAAAAAGTTAATTTAAGTGACCTCGTGATAACTTGGAAAACTTTGTTTACCTTTCTGCAATGTTTTTTCGTTTTAGCCTCCTGGAAACGACTTAATCTGCAAAGAACCTACGTAGTGCAAAATGCCACTTTCAGTTGATTGCAAGCCTACAATAAATGCAAAAAATCGCACGTTTTCTCCTATGTTGTAACTCTTCTGTATGAGAATGACCGCATGCAGTGCTTACTGGTGCGTTGTTTCAGTATCTGTTCATCTTCAGTATTGTCTGTGTGTATCACCCAGTCCGAACATCTACCTTGCGATATGTTGTGCCAAAGAATTTTTGTATGCTTGTGTTCATTGACTGAACACCCAGACCACGTGTCTTCAACATATGAATAAGTAAAAAAATAAACTGATCTTTATTCAAAACTTCCTGCTTTGCAAAGCATCACCAGTATGAGAGCCGAAGGCAGACCTTTGATTGCTTAGTTCAGACATGTAGCCTTGTATGGTGCAAGCCAATCACATCTCAAAATAAAGCCAGCGTTTTGTTAAAATGCACCACTGCGAGTGGCAAAGTCCTAGCGCTGCAATGTTCAAGAACAAGAGGTGAAATTTTTCACATGTCTCCCAAGCTTACATCGTGATCGCTTCGGGCAGGTGAAGGCGTGTCAACACTTCATGTTCACAAATACTGGTGGGCGTGTTTTGCTGCAGAATTCTAGCTTGCAAATGCATTGCTATCGGTAACTAAGATAGTTGCAGTCTTATGACTTCTGCTACGAGCAGTGCGTTGGTTTGTTTCAATGTACTCTATTCTGTCCCACCATAGTGAGCTGCAAACGTGCAAAGGCATGCTGACACGCATGATTGGATCTCGTCAGTGGTCACTTGTCCAAGCTTTTGAGTTTTTAAAAATGCGAAATATGAGATCGCATAATGATTAAGGTTATCCATTCGTTTAGAAGGCGCCATGCTATCCTACTTTTTGTTGTGAATGACGCTGTCAAACGTTAGTACTGTACTAGGAATATTTTACTTCACTTGTGTCGTCAAAGTGGCTGATTTCACGTGTGAATGATTCCACTCATAAATTACTCACTGGTGGAGTAGTTATGGTTATTGAGGGTTTGTTACATCACAATAAGACTACATGGTCAAGGAGAGTAGTGTGCTAACGTCAGTTTTGATAAAGGACTGTACGATTGAATAAAAAGCAGTTCGTAATTCATTAACCTTGAATGTAGTTAAGTGAAACGTCAACGGACGCAAATGACTTGTCAAATGACGGGCAAGTCTACTGTAGCATTCTTTTCTAACTGTGACTGTGATACTTGGCTGGTATATAACTGTAACACATTTATGAAAATGCAAGATGAAGGACTGCAGGTGTTCCAGGTTCTACTCTCATTACTCTTCCTGCAGACTAGCTTAGGCTGTCGTATTTTGCATAAGTAGTGTTATTTTGGTCATTTAACCAGGATTTAATCACCAGAAACTTGCTCTCAGGTTAAACGCACCCGGTCTTTTTTTTAACCGTGGATTTTTGTAAACTCAAGTTTGAAGTAATTAACAATAACATTAAATGCCGCATCCTCAGCCTCCATGATGAAATTAAAGAATTAGCATAAAAACACTGCATGGCAAAAAGCACACACAAAGCTCTGATTAAAACATTAATATTTTTTGAATATTGGTAACAGTTTCTAATACCCAAAAAAGAATGTGTAGAAACGCAGCCATACATTTGTAAGTATAATTGCAATTCTTTGATTGCTTGGTTTTGCTATGCCATTGCTTGGATTCCTTGTGTGCATTGTTTCAAAATTGCTTAGAAACCTGAGTTTTTTGCAGCTGACCAAAAGGTTTGTATCAGATTTGAAAGTTACAAGACCTAGATTTTGTTAATGTGAAAAACTGCCTGTTGGTTACTGACCCAATGCACTACACAACTGAAATGGACTAGGTTTTGGATATGTTTCACATGAGTTGACTACTACTTGTTGGATTAATTTGCATAGAATTTGTTTGCATCAACATGGAACCTTCTTATCATTCTAAAGAATCAGGGAGTGATGCTAGTGACCACCAAGAATCAGTGAAGTATGTTTTGCTGTGCTTAGCTGCCTTCAAATTAAGCTTGTTAATGTTTTAGATGTTTTGTTTATGCAGTTACATCAAATAACCATTATTTATAATAGTTTTAAATAATAAAAACAAAGTATTGTTTTACCAGATACAGAGCTTACCACGCACATAACAGATGCTGCTGTTTATAGATCAGGACAAGTTTTCATGCTAAATTTCTGTAGAGCTGCTTTTTTCTATGAAAACTGTGCTTGTAGATGATTTTGCCAATTATTGATATCAACAGGTGCGTGGCAAAAATGTATTGTCTGACACATAACATTTATTGTTTAAAGCTAGAAGATTTTTTGTAAATATGGAATGTCTCTCTGCAAGTAATACACTGAGGTTCGTTCAAGTACAAAATGTGAACTAAAAGTTGCTGAAACCAATGAAAACGTTTGGAGAATTTTATCAAACAATCCAGTTTAATTAGAAACCCAGTATAAGTTTACATTTAATCACATGGTGAATCGAAATAGATGGAGTATGAAATGCCAGGGCTTAAGTTAAGACTATGGCAATCGGTAGTTGTGTCACTGTCAAAACTTGTATTGGTAAATCTCTTGAATGTTTTTTTTCCTAATACTCACTTGTCAATCATTATATATCAGTGGTGGGGAACCTGCGGCTCGTGCGAACATGTAATATATACGGTCTGCATCAAAATTTTCGTTACCCAAAATGGAACACAACATCACATATAAACGAAACTTGCTGACAAGCATGTAGACAGTAAGTCAAGAGAAGTCTCTCTCGCTCCTTGACATAATTTTCTATCCTTATTATCCTTTAGAAGAAAAAGAATAGAATATTAAGATAAAATTAATTACTTTTGCAGCCTGCCAGCAATATTGCAGAATTCATGCAGCCCGTGATAGTAAATAGGTTCCCCATCTCTGTTATATATCCATGTCCAAAGCATTGATCCATTTTGCTACTGAATGTATATTGCTGTTAAGAAATATGGATCTGTAAAAAAATGTTGCCACCTCTTTCAAAACCTTTTATGTGTATTGTTTGACTGGGTAATTGCTTATTTGGTTAGTTTTTTTGTGGTTTTAAACATTTCATAGTCACTATTTGCCTTCCTGAATCCACAGAATGAATGTTGTAGGATCACTACTTTTTCGAATTTAAAGACAAAGCAGGTCAATGATCTTGGTTTCATGAAAATTGTGTCATTAAACTGTATTCATGTCATGCGTTTTACATGAGATTCTGATAACAATATAAGCAAAAATGAAAGAATAAGTTTCTGTGCCAACAGCACAGGTGTACTATTATGCACTAGATCAGGGTGGCCAACCCACGGCTCGTGAGCCACATGTGCCTCTTGGTCTGCTTTCATGCGGCTTTTACAAAATTACTGGAAGTCCCACTAACTAACATGCATGACAAACTGCCTTATGAAGTTTTACCATTGTCATGTTAGTGTGTGATATTTACATTGAATCTAGCTAAGAAAAAGTACAGGTGTGAGTGAGGAAGACATGGGGTGATGTTCATGTGGGCAAATGTGCATGATGTGGCTCTTTGCGGTAACTAGTGTTTCCAATTTGGGGCAAAATTTTAAAACCTGTGTTTTGGGTAGCTGAGAAAAGAAACCCAGGAAAACCCAGGTTTTCCTCAATGTCATCGTGAAATTGCTACTGTTGGTCCCTGTGCAATTTAATAGCGAATTATTAATTAAGTTAAGCACAGCTTTTCAATGATGTTTATAATACTGACGCATGACAATCAAAACACACTTTCATCATTCAGTGTTTCTGAGTTTTGCAACAAATAGTCCCATGGCAGAAAAATCCCTCTCTGGTTCCACTGATTTGGGCGTGATTGTAGTTGAGGCATGAAACAGCTTCTCAAGGTCATTTGACCTCTTCTTCGTAGCCTCAAAAAGACTCATTTTGTTTTTTCACAATTTGTGATAGAATCTCTTCCTGTGCCAGAATACAGTAGTTTTGTGCTCTTCACTCTCATGGATTACATTGGATAGTGTGCTTTGATTTTAAATGGTTGATCAAGCTTTCGGTGCTTTTAACCACCTCCTTTTGTATAACGTAGCACAAATTGCACTTTGGTGTTGGTTGAGCCTTGTATAAGAAATGGCTCTTAGCTTTTGATTTTCTTTGATTACGAACATCTTTAAACTGAATGTGTATGATTAAAAATCTACTTGAAGTCGCTTCTAAAGGAAAGCTAAATATTTTGTGAATGCTATTGCAAACTGAAAAGGAACGAATCGATTTTGTAAAGAATCACACCTTGTATATGAACTAACACATAACAGCTTATCAATGAACTAACTAGTAACTATGAAACTATGGCATAGCTTTGAAGAACTACCACACGTGGTAGTTATTTAATTAGGTGAGTGAAAAGACAAAAGTTCGCATAGACACCTATTATGTGCAAAATGACGTCACGATCCATCCAAATAGGTCAATTGAACAAAAATATAAACGGACCAACAACGAACATACGATGGTCACCGAGTAAAACCCACACCTCATGCCTGATGATAATAGTTGAAAGTTCAAACGTGCTAATTTGGTCGTTACACGTGCCAATCTGCAACTTCAGTGTTATCAGAATTACAAATATTAGAATGCAACAGCAATTCCAGGATTTTTAAAATACCCGGGCTTCGGGTAGTAGAAAATAGCCAAAAAAATGGGTTTCAGTTTCAGGAAAACCTGGGTTGGAAACACTGGTGGTAACCCAGGAAGAAATGTAGCACCTGGTCTCTGACTGGTTGGCCACCCCTGCGCTAGATCAAGATTTGTCACAACAACCTGAAACTTTACCAATATATTTGTGGTACATAACTAATGCATCATTTCTCTCTTGACTTGTGACACCATGTGTGCAGGTAGCCTGTTACTTTTAAATGTGATGAGTGGCATTTCTAGACCCTATAAAGTTCTTGTCTAGTTGCAAGTATTTCCTATTGAAGAAAATTTATGGAAATGTTAGCTATTTTGCACCAATTGCATTCCATTCACCAACCCACCCACCAATTAGATCTCACAACAAACCAGGCTTGTAGGTCCCATCTGCCAAGGGACTAGCCTACCATCTACAGTAGTACTTTTGTGTGATATTCTGTCCATTAAACACATACTGTGTTTCTCGGACCATAAGGCGCATTTAAAATTCTTCAATTTTATCAAAAATTACAAGTGTGCCTTATGTGGGGCATCTGATATATGAATCTAGTTGTGCTTTCTCAGCTAGAACTAATTTTATGTGATAAATGGTGTTATTTGTTTGATTGAGTTGAATACAGTTCGACTTATCTGAGTTTTGCTTCATTTAATGTGCCTTATAAACAAGAGCGCATTATGTATGAATTATTGATACTGCGCATTATCTGGTGCGTCTTATGGCCTGAAAAATATGGTGCAGTGTAGAAAAGGAAATAACAGATGTGATAAACTCCTTAAAAATGTATGTTTCTGATAAACGCCTTGTATATGTTTGTGCAAACAATGTTGCCCTGAATTTGTGTCTTAAATTAGAACAGATCTTGTGTAGAGTAGGTGCCAGATAAACTTTAAAATCAAAATTACTCTTTTCAATGATGAAGCCTAAAGTTTGACTATTGACTACATTTACCCTGTTTTGTATTTGTGTAAGCAAGTATCAACTGCAATGACATTTTGTATATATAGTTAAATATAATTATTTTCCCAAGTTTTTTGTGTGTGTATGTTGTGGTAGCATACCTCTAATACTTTGTATTTTCACTTAATCTTTAATTAATGCTTGCCCTTTTGGATGTGCTAGGCCAAGGGGTTGTGATGACATGTTGGTGAGGCGGATGGCGCACAACATGCCTGCTGCTCTAAGAAAGAAGAAAGCCACTGATCATATGAAGTTTATCACGCCTCAGGGTGATCCAATGAGCTACGTTAAACAGCACATGAGGTGAAATATATTGGTTTTGCCTCAGTGGAATAGATTCAGATGAAATTTGCTTTGTACTTTGGTGTTATTAGACATTCAGCTGCAAAACAGTTCTACTTAATCTTATGGTACAAGGCTTGAGAGAAAAAAAATTAAGACCTGTTTTTTTACGTTGATGACCACAAAAATCAAAGACATTTCTCCCATCATGTTTCATTAGATAGATATTTTCCTGCTGCATGGATGGTACCAGTGGAAAAACTAGTCATAATTCATTCAACATTTATGTGATGAAAAGGCTGACGGCTGCGATTATTGTTTTCAGTTTGTGTACAGTCTGCTCATCAATCATTCAGATCTTATGAAATTATATTTTGAATAGTGCTGTCTAGGAAAGTATCAGAATCAAAAGTTTTGTTTCTGACTGAAACACTGGAAAAATTTAGCTGTAATTTTGGCTAGAACATATTTTATGCTGTACTTTTTTATAAATGTTATTTTATTGTGAATGCGCTGATGTACTCACTACTTCTGAAGAACTTGATATCAGCGTAGAACTTTACATTTCAATTTCAATTCCAGTCTTTTTGTACAACCTTTTTGGGTAGAAGTCTTTTTTTTCATGGAGTTTCATCAGCTCATGTAAATAAATCTTTCAATAAAACTAACGTGTAAACACAGCCAATGAAAACAATATCAACGACATATTGCAAACGTTTCAATAACTCCTGATATCATCATCATTGCATTGCATATTGAACTGCAGTGATCATGCTGCATGTTATTGAAACGTTTGCAATATGTCGTTGATATCGTTTTCATTGGCCGTGATTTTCATTATAAGGCTATTTAGCACTTCTGCTTTTCGTGTACTAACCTGTAAACTATCTCAATGTCTGCATTTTCACATAGCAATCCCAAAGTTCATTTAAAAATTACGAAAATTGTCTGTTTATAATTCTGATTTTTAAATGAGCTCTGGCATTGCTATGTGATAATGTTGACATCATTGCCTTATGCAACAAAAACCAGAACAACTAAATATATACATAATAAATATTTTTATTTATGTAGCACCTGTTACAACAAAACTGCTAACAGACAAACATTTATAGCTGCACTATTTATGCAAAAGATTGGATTATTTAATTCTTGGTTGTCTGTGCAATGCAGCAAATCACAGGGTTTTTCAGATAGACAAACAATTGTTTTTTCAACAAAACCAACAAATTTTTCATTAATTTTGAAATATTTCAGATTGTTCTCAGTGAATGTTTAATGGAAAACAAAAGAACATTATTAAAGCAATTTGGGCAATTCAGCAGCAAAACACAAAAATGCTAAAAAAGTCAAAGACTGTTAGGCAGAAGACCACTAAAAACAAGACTGCCTGTAAGAGACTGTGTACAGATTACAACAAATGGATGACAAGACTAATGATGTACTAAGATGCCAATCATAGTGGAAAGATTTTTTATTTGCAATATGACTGGCCGTTTTGGGTTTGCTTTCAGTGTTTTTTTGTGTCATGCTTTCCTACAGTCTTTTGATCTAACTGTCTGCACTATTTTAATGGTGCTGTATTTCAAATTAAAATTGGAGTAAGAACATTCTGAAATGTTTCAGATTGAAACATGAATAGTTTTTTGAACCTTCATTAATTTTGGTGAAGTTGATAAGTCTGTGCCAGTTGTATGCTCAAAATGTATTTTTTGGTGTGATCTATAGTCTACCTCAACTTAGTATACTTGGCTATGAAAGGAATAAAAAGTTAGCTGCTGAACAGCCAGTCAGCCACAGCAATCTAGTGAGATGCCTTTGTGATATTTTGAGTGGAATTACAAAAACAATTGAGGGGATCAACTATTGTGAATGTGTTGTACATTTAACTCATGTACATGAAGACGTGACTTGTGAAAGGAATAGACCTAAAATACTTTATTTTGGCCAATATCTTTTATTACTCATAACCAATGTCGTTACAGACATTTGTAATACTCAAACCATCGTTAAAGGGCATTACAATGCATATTAAATTACATCATAAGAAAGTGGCTGCACACCATAAGGAATAGACAGAAAATTAGCACCTGGTAAATCAGAGATGAAACAGCAACTTGAGCTTTTGAACACTCTGCAAAGCATAGCATAATGGCTTTCAAGATCAAATATTACCAATATTTATTGGTGGAATTTTTCAGGGATACATCAGCATCATCACCAAATTGACCAATTGATATTGGCATGCTGATGTACTGGTCAAGGTCCGCCAGGTATATTTCCAGTCAAATAAAATACTGTGTTCAAGAATTCAACAGCGATATTTGTGGCACCAGAAGCTTCCATTGCTTTAAATCTGGGGTCACAAACATGGTGCCTGTTGGCACCAGGTTGCCTACAAGAACCAAGCAGGTCATCCACGAGCATAGGCGTAGCTAAGCCCCCCACATTTCTAACATTTACTGTCATATTGTGCTTTGAGAAGCGTTGTCCCTAACAAAATACCGTTGCTCGCTTACAGTGAAAATATTAGACCCTTCAAAAATATTCAGACTGGCTGCGCTACTGCCCGTGGGCCTGTTTTAAAAATAACCTTAGCATGATCAGTGTCTTCACATTGCGGAATATCATAATTGTTAACACTAAAATATTGAGCAACATTGATATTTCAGAAGTGTGTATCAAACTGGTAGCTCTTTGCATTAATTCGCATGCAAGAAGTAGCTCTCAGCTTCAAGAAGGTTGATTATCCCTGCTTTAAGTGTTGCAGATATATCAAAAATTCTGATGAATAAATTCAATATATATTTTGAATGTGAAGTGTGATCCACTGATGAATGGCAACTTAGTTACCCTACCCCTTACCTTGGTTTGTTTCAGAAAATCCCTCAAAGTGATCACTCTTATATAATGTTCTGCCACAGTTGTGTTATGTAGTGCTGTCCCAAGCTGTTACATTGTTTGGCTAACTGAACTTACATCAAGCATTAAGATGGATGATCTTTAAGGTCATGTATAAACAGCGATGGATTATTCATGTGCATCCAAAAAAGAAAGCAACTTTTATGTGTTCCTGTACCTATTATCATATGGGTTTTTGTTGATTTTTAATTGCTTTTTTGTTTATTTGTATGATTTCGAAAGTTCATATTATATATAAATATAGCTGTGAACAAATGACGTTCATGGAACTGAAATTACTGTACTAACACTCAACAATTTTAATAAACGTTTTTGTAGATTGCTGACCCTCATAATTAAGATACAACTGCTATTTCATGTTGTGCAAGTGCACGTTTTTGCATTGTATACATTGACAGAGGTTGGCATAGTTAACATGTTTTAAGCTAAACTTGCCCAATAGTAAGTATACAATATGAAACTTATAAGATTTGGAAACAAAATATTTTGGATCAAGAAGGTTCAGGTTCGAATTCTGTTGTTTTTTTGAGTATTGCAGTGCTTTCAAACACTTGTAACAATCTTGACTAAGTTTGTAGGTTTGTTAGTTTAAATTTTAAGCTTATTTAGTATGCTGAAGGCCTTAAAATTCTCATTGAAAATGGCAACTGTGTTGAGAGTTTCTCTTCTGGTCACCATAGTCATAATAAAGGTTACATTTTATTTCCTATTGTGATTTATGATGTTAACCTTCTGCAAATCTTTTTTGATATGTTTTTGGATGGGACAGGACAAGTGGGTAAGCTTTAAGCATGTTTCTTCCAACATGCAATTTGGTTTCATTTTTAATTTAGCATGCAGGATTAAGTGTGATCAACATGACACTTGAATTTTTGACTTGCTGTTGATATATTTTTTTTATACCACTATTATTTTGCATGATGCATTATAACTGATATTGTGCAGTGTGCATGCTTTTATACTGCATCTCACCTGGAGTGAAGTTTTATGCAGTCATATATTTGTGGGATATTGTAGAGCAGTGTCTCCCAACATTTTTGGCCACACCCCACATATCATCTTTAAAGTGGTGATCCCCAAACAACATAAATTTCATTATTTGAAAAGTGAGCTCCCATTCATGTGTAGTGCAAGCCTATTTCCACTACTAAGTTTCATTCTCAATTTTCCCCAGACTAAACATCAAATTGCCCCAACATGGGGGGTGCATCCTACGTTGAGGGAATCACTGCTGTAAAGGTACTTCATATTTTTGTATGCAGGAAATACTGTACTTGCATCACATATATATTTTAATAATCTAATATAGAAATGACAGTCTATTTAATGGAACCCTTTCCCATTTATGAATCAGACACTAAGATCTTACAGAGTATACTGTATGTTTCACCTACTACTTAGGCATCATCAACTCGTATTAAAATAGAATCATACGGTAATGGTTTTCACTGACATTATATTAAACCAAATAATATAGAAATGATTTTCATGAACAATAAATCAATCCAAATCAGTTTTTTTAGCAATATTGATAGATTTTCCATAAATTGTAAAGCACAGTCATTTCAAAAAGTATTGGATGTTTGAAAAAAGGGCTGTTGCATAAAATATATTTGATAAATGCATATGCAACAGTACAGTTATTTCGATTACATGGTAAAGTGTGTTTTTACATGGTATCTTATAGCTTTTGACAGTCGAATGGCAGGCATAGGCAACCTACAGGCCATTATGCTGTTTAATCCTGACAGCTGAATTCATTTTCAACATTGCATTTATGTTAGTTCACAAAAGCAACCAATCCACCTGCTCCTGATACAGGCTGCTGTTAAATTTTTAAATGCAATGCAACTCATGAGTGAAAGCATTTGCCCAGCCCTCATTTAAATTCTTGTCTTGATCAGCTTTCATGCTTAACACTTTTGAGCTGAGGTGACATGTTTGTATGCCATGGGTTGATATGGAACAGATACAGGGTGATGTGAAATATGTTTTTGGCTCATATTGGGTACCACCTATAATCATTTTTTTAAACTTTGTACATTTGCTGACGAAAACTATAAAGAGAAATAATGGATTTAACAATAGAAGCATATGTTTGGACTCCAGTTGCAAGATGTTCTAGGAGATTCTATTTGAATAAAAATAGAACATCTTACAGAGTATATATTTCGAACATCTTATCTTACAGAGTATGTATTTCACCTTGTAGGCAAAAATATGTATTTCGCCTTGTAGCTAACCAAAACTCTTGAACAGCATTTGGTTGTAGAATCATTTTACTTTTGTACTTTGACCTATGGCATCAGTGTTGGCCTGCTTTAGGGTTCATAAAATGTCTTGACTATTAAAACAGCATGGCTTCTTATCATTCATTTCATTAAGGTGCATGCCAATGTGTGATTTTTTGGCATATTTTTAGTTATTTATTCAGATACTTGCTACTCATACATGAGTGCCTGTGAAGCAGGGATTGGCAAATTGCTGCCCATAGGTTGCTGGCACCCCACCAAAGGCCCAACAAGATCAAGTCATTTATTCATGTTGCTTGAAGACACAAAAAAAGATATGTAACATTTGGCATCTTTAGCCCACTGCAAACTTTGCTTTATCATCTCACTGAAGTAAATTGCCAGTGATTGAAGTTAAAACACACTGTGCATACATCATTTTATTATTGTAGTTGATTTGTGTTGTGTGTATTGCAGTGTTCTCGTTCAAGTTTATACTTTTATCTTTTTTTTTTGACTGACTTACAACATCATGATTTCTCAACGGTTACCTACCTAACACATAAAATTGAAGATAAGTGCCATGTTAATGATGGATTGAAAAGTTAATTTTCACTTGAAGCTCTGACTAAAGCATTATGTGTCATCCAGTGATATGTAGGTGAGTAATGAAACCTGCAATACTGTTAATTCATTCATATTTTGAGATCAAGACTTCATGAAAACAGTTGCTTTATCAATCTCCTTTGTTTAATCTTCATTCAATTTTGCCAACTGTTTTTTCTTGTCCTAGGATCAAAACAAAGGTATGAAATTTGAGGTAGTTGAGCTTTGCATTTAAACCTTAAATGATGGACTAGGTACAGTTGTAACTTTTTTGTCTTTAAATGGTGATTACTTCTTTTAAAACTGGTATAGATACATGAAGCTCCTTGAGATCGTAAAGTTTTTATTTTCAATTGTTCAGGCCAACTTTAAGAAAATTTTCACCTTGTTTGCTGAAGTATGGTAAAAACAAACTCTACCCCTTAAAAGACCGTATAGGTACAATTGTACCTTCATTCATATACAGTGCAAAAATGATGCATAAAAAACAACACAACATTTTTGAATGATAGTTTTGTCATATTTAAAGAAAATAATACAATTGGAAAGCACTGTGACAATTGATATCAAAATATTTCCCGACAGTTTCTACTTATTTACAATTTACAAGTGATGCACATTGTTTTTGGTACTAAATATTAGTTACAAACAGGATTCATACAAAGCACACTTATGTGTGCAGAACAGCAATCAATTTGCGACAAAATATGCTGAGCTCCACTTCAATGAATAATTTTAATATCTTTGTTGTGGCCCTTGAGACATATTGAGATGCTTCGGTGCAAGAAGACTGTTGAAAACATCACACGTTTCTGTGCTTCCTGTTTGTTTTTCACAAAATGATGTCACTTACATCTGGACGTATGGTCAATATGAATACCTCCCTTGCTGGAAACAGACTGCTGATTTCTGCTGGTCTCAAGTGAACAGCATAAGTGTAATGTTCAATCAGACTAATGCAGTAGTGTAGTCACAAGAAGACCCAAGAGAACACAAGTATGTTGTAAAAACAACATTTTTCAACCTAAATGAAACAATTCTCAAGAAAACAATTTGTCCCTTCAAAACTACTTGCTGGCTACGCCCCTGTTGAATACAAGCAAAAGCCATCATTTTACAAAACCCCTGTTGAATGCCAACAAAAGTCATCACTTTTGTATATTTTGACTATATTTTTTTTTATATGTAAAAGAGTACCTGATTGCTATTAAGGGAACTTGCAAAAAACTCTGGATACTAACTTTAATCACCAAACATTCTGCCTTGCATTGTTGCAAATTTCAAACTAGTTGTCCTCACATAAAATTTAACACCTTAATATCTTGAATGAACACAAACAAATGCAGATAAATCACAGGAAGTGTTTATCAGAAAATCTTGATCATAGCTCACATTAAAAATATTTCCTTAGCAGGGGTCCCCAACGTTTTTGAAACTAAGAGCTACTTCTTGGTACACATTCATGTGAAGGGCTACCAGTCTGATACACACACTTCTGAAATAAAAATTTGCTCAATTTGTCTTCAATTATGCTATCATTAACAAAAATTAAAGATATTCATCAATGTGAGATGCTGATCATATCAATGCCATTGTCAGAACAAGCCCATGGGTGATCCACGTGGTATGTGCGGATAACCTGGTGCCTGCAGGCACCATGTTGGTGACCCCTGCCTGCCTTAAAGTGTGTTGAAGATGCATGCATCATGTATGAAGTTTTACTATGCAAAATGATCTTGAGTGACAGTTTGATTTTAGACACTTTTTGTGGCACACATAAGGTTGCATATCATTAGAACTTCAGAAAATTTCATTGATTTCTAATTGTTACTAACAAATGTCACCAATTGCTAAATTGGTACACTTTTTGGAATTGATAAATCCAGGCACTCTCAAACATGGACCCAGACAAAATGCAACTTTTTAAGTAACTGTTGAACAATATTGATATTTTATTTTTGTGATGCTAAGGTGAAATACTTGTGCTGGCCTACTTACAGTTAAGGATCCTATAATATTAAATTCATATTTACTGTTGTAGCTTATAAGGTATTTATCATTTGGGATGTACAGGGCTTTTATAGAGTCGCGCCTGTACTCGATTTTGCCAGATATTGGCAAGGCTGAGATAAGTACCAGCATGTAGAATCATCATACCTCACAGAAATCTTCTTCTGATCAGCAGAAATTAATCATTTATAAGGCTAAGAAATTGATGTTCTGTAGTTTGCCTGAGTTTTATTTTGCAGAATTGCTGATATTTTCCCCTAGCAAATTTGTTATATGAATGCAATGCATCAGTCATATATATGATCTAACAACGAGATGTAGCATGTATGTTACATGCAATATTTCATTGCTTTTGATCACTTATGTTAGCAGTTTTTGATCAAGAAGGTCTTGTGCTGCTTTTTTACCACAGTGCTTGTCTTTAGACATTAAAATTAAACTTCCATTAAGGTACATTTATTTACTTAAGTAAAACTTGAAAGTCATACAAGTTATATTAGAAACAGCAGCAACACTAAAATCAATGATTTGAATCGGTTTTAGTGCTTTTGTTTCTAATATTTTTGTGCAGTTTTGTTATGATAACTCAAATTTTTACAAATCTTTGTATGTAGGATTTGATGAAACAATATTGTGTTGTCTTATCAGTTTATTTTTTGTGGGCAGTGATATTTTTCCAGAAAAACGTTTGACAGCACATAATTACATGCTTTGGTAAGCTTCTGTGCATGTTTGCACAGGCTGGAATACTGGCACTTGGTATAGCAAGCTTTTTTTATGTTTAAAAAATTTTCTTAGGAGCAAAAGTATGAGCGACCTTGAAATGAGCAAAGCTGAACAAGACTTTGAGCGTGATCAACGAAACATTAGGTGTGAAGAACTTCAACAAGTGAAGGATAAGCTGCGTGAAGAAGAAGAAACATGGACTGCGGTAATTATGTGATAATTGCTTCTGTATTTGCATGAAGTGCTGTGATTTCATTTTTATTTTTGTCAACATGAAACACTCGAGTTTGCTGTGCCAATTGGAGAGACTAATAATGCATTTTTTAGATTCAGACTGCCTTTGTGGGTTTGATATATTCGAGTCTTCTTTGCTGAATCTGCAATCTAAACATATTTAAAGATCTGTTTAAATTAATTTTGGATTTTTAGTTGTATGGGAAAAAAGTGCGCCCTGGTGTTGAAAGCAAGAAATAGAAAAAAACTTTACAGGGATCCGTTTGTTAGTGCATAATCTTATAAGGCAGGATCTGGTGAACTGTTTTCCTACATGGTTATTGTGACTTAACTATTTCCTGTATTGGCTGCAGTTTCATCCTATTTTCTCTGTGCCCCCAATTGTCTATGAGCAATCTAAAATCAGCCTACAGTCAGCAAGAAGTCTGCTATTAAGTGATTGTTTTTCAACTTTCTGCTGTTTTCTGCTTTTTGTAATGTTTTGCCAAATTCGAAATACATTTTGCATTAAAACTTGTTCTTTTGGTTCATAGCAGGTTTTCAAACGTAGTTTATTCTTTAACGGTAATTTTTCTATCGTATGCCATGCTTCATATTTTGAACGTGAAGGGCATCTTTGCTAAAATGACATGATGGTTTCGTATCGCTTTCACCAACACTGCTGCGTCACAGCGAAAAACAGACATAGATCCACAAAAGCACAAGTTTGAAAACGTCTGCAGGGCAAAAACGTCGTAGTTGTCATTTACTGCACAACTTCGCATCAGAGCAAGAAGTCAGCACAGGGATAGGGACGTAGTCAGCGCGGGAACCTAAACATCAAGAAATGAGAAAGCATGCGCTGTGGCACTATTTTGCAAAATCATCGTTAACTTAATTTGGTGCCTGTTTCGGTTACATGCAATGCAAGAGGAGTGAAATGAAATACTTACCGACAATAATAGTCCTTAACGATATGAAGACGTCGTAACTTCGCCAGCTTCGCAAGGACATGGCCGTGTGTTGGATTTTTTTTACCAGTAAAGTTGCGGCAGGTTGTGTGCAGTTTCTTGTGTTTTTAGTACAGCAATAAAAATTCAGATTAGGCTGCTACTTGAGGTCCATGACAAATCGGTAAGGTTTCAAGCTTGTCTGATAACTTTTCTGTCACTTAACGTTGATTGCCCACTGCCTGCTATCAATCAGCACTCCTCTGAATTTTTCAAGTTCGGCTGTGGCTCGGCAGAATTTAGTTTAAAGCGAAGACGGTCGTTAAAAGGTCATAAAAACTCACACTACGCCACATTCTTTGCGGTCACAGCAAAGTCGCCTTCGATCCAAGACCGTTTGCGTCGCTTGCAGCTCGGCGTCGCGCTGACCCTCCAGAGAAAATAGGACAGGGTTACCCGAGTTTAGATTCAGATGACTGAGAGCAGGTGCTCGGTCAGAGCATGGCAGACACAACTTGTGTTTAGATAACTGCGCGGCAGCTGAAAGGATGCCCTTGGGTTATGTTGTTACCAGTTGCCCTTGATGCACTTGGTTGTTTGGTCGCATACAGCCGGAACTTACTGCATCGCTACTGTGTTCACAGTGTTGAGAGTTCATTGTTCAGGCAACGTATGTAGTGGAGTGGCCGAGCGAACTGTGTAGCTTGCATTGACGAAGTAGACAGGTGCGGGTGAGCACAATTTATCGACTTGCGTTTCAACGTAGCCACTTTTGACTCTTATTCAACCAGGAACAGCGGAAAACTGATTGACATCTGTGCAAAGAAACGACATCACTCAAAGGCATTGCGTTTGTTTCACTGTGTTTTTGAATTAGCATTCACTCTGACATGCAATTGCTACAGCATTTGCAAAACTGGAAGACACGGAGGCGAAGCGCGACCATGGACGCATTGAAACGCAAAGAAGACAGAGAGAACGTCGAGCTCCAGCAGCAGCGGCACACATTGAGACGCCAGAAGACCTATCAAGAAATGGTCGAAGACAAGTAAAAGTTTACTGTTGAGATCGCTTGTTAGGTTGTTGGCACCGTGAAGAACCGAGTAATTGCGTCTCCAAGGTGTTCTGTCGCGATGATAGGTTGTCAAGTCTCGTTTATTTGCACTTACCTTGTAAACAGCGGTTTCTTGATAATATCATGATGTTCACGCAGACCTAGAAGTTGTTTAATGCTTGTTTACTGTATCCCGCTTGGAGCTGGACGCAACAGAGGCCATTTGCAACTTTGGCGTTTTGGAAGTTGCCTAGCGCTGGTTGGTCAGGGAAAAGTGCCAGCTGAAGAGTATGCCGGTGACGACGTTCTATTTCCATGTGTTCAGAAAACGGCGAGATGAAGGTCTTAGTTCTGACGAGCCCAGCACTTGGTCATCCTACAGTAGCAGGCCGTCGCAGCAGACTGCTTTGGGCAGGAGGAGCGCAGAGAAAAAGACTTATCGCGGCGCTGCGTCAGTGCCCAATATTCACCGTTCCCGCGAAGACAGCAGTTCGTCGGATCACTCGTCAGCCAGAAGTCCGTCGCCGAATCCGACCAAGGTCGTCGTGCAGCCCGTTCGTTACACGTCTAAAGTGACCACAGTTATAAATCACGTGCCTGCCACCGAGAATGACGGACAGGACGACAAAGCGGCGCATAGAGAAGTCACTCCTGCGACTGGGCCTACTGCTAAGCAAGTTAACGACGAGCGAAAAACTCAGCCTCCGCCAAGTACTTGGCGGTCGAATCTAACCTCCACGAATTCTAAGTTTTCCAACGCGAACCCCAGTCGGTTCGGGAGTCGGACGTCACCCTCTGAAGCGCCCAGCAGCTCGTCAACGAACACTGTTGTGATGCGAAGGAAGAGCCCGGGGCAAAGCAAGTAAGTGGTCGTGTTTCGAAACATGCGGCGTTGTGACGCCACAATGTAAGATATGTAAGTTCTGTTCTTGTCTTGCTTCCGATAAAGAGATCGCAGCAGGCAGCCGGTTGGTAACTATGCTGTAATGAAAGCTGAAGCAATGGTTTTGTGCGTAACACTCATTTGACAATTCCTACAATGTGACGATGCAGTGTGAATGGAATTGTGTTTTCATGCTTGATATAATCTGTAAGTAGCACAGCGCTTGCTTTTTGATAAAAGTAGGTTTTTGCAAGTTTGCTAAAATAGCCTCTGCACCGTAAATCCGACTAACGATTTTTGAATTGGACTTTACGCTCTGTTTTTTCGCCAAGAGAGATTGTCACGATATTAAGGACTTTTAATTACGCAAACCTCCCCGGTTCTTCAGGCCCCGCCCGCTATCGGCGTACAGCGCGCGCGAAATGCCTTCAGAGCGCGCGTCGACCCTGCCTCGCAACTATCACGTCTACTCCGCGCCGAAGCCCTTCAACGCCAACGCCAGCTCGTTTAAGCAATACCGAAAAACGGCGTTCGCCAACAAGCGGAACATGTGGGAAAACATGTCGCAGGAGAAGGACGCCCCTCAGGCGCCCCCCGCCCCACCGAACCTGGCCGCCCTGTTGCAGCGCGACACGTCGCCAAACGCTTATTCCAGCGACGCGCCGCAACACAACGGACTATTATCATCGCACAATCCGCGCGAGGCGAGCGTCTCGACCCAGGACAGCTCGTCGTCCGTGGAGTCCAGTCCGCGCCAGGAACCCTCCCCGCGACTGCGGCCGTGGCAGGCCGAGACCAAGCAAGCCAACTACAAAAGCGTCACTGCGCCGGTCACGAAGCCCTGGACGAAACCAGCAGCGCAACCGAACGTTCTCAAACAGCCCATCCAGCCCGATCGTGTTCAGCCGAAGATTGTGGAACCCAGCCACAGAAGTCCAGCTACTCGTTACTCTAATGCGGTAAGTCTTGTTGTAACAGCGCCAGTTTTAAGTTGAATTTGCATTCATACGGGGGGGAGAGGAAGCCATAACCATTGGTCAACAGGTTGATGTAAAATAAGACAGCATCATCCTAATGTGCGATAGTTATCGTGTTTTTCAGGTCTTTGAAAATTTCGAAGAAAACATTTGTTTGCGCGTTGTTTTCTACACACTGTTTGTTCTTTCAGGCATCATCAGTGCGCCTTCCACGTAAATCCGTTCGTTTGTTTTCCTATGTGTAAATATCGTTAGAACACCTTCCAAGGCCATCCTTAGTGCCCTTGTAAAGTGGTTTATTGCGCGTCATTATTTGGTTGTTCAGTTTGTCTGAATCAAAATAAATGTGAAAAATGTGAATGAGTTGAAGAAAGTCATTTTTAATTGAGTTTTTTTTTATAATTGAACTTGAAAGCTGAAAAGCTCTATTAACCAGCACCGCATTGAAACCAAAATATTCACAAACAACCTCCCTTGCTCGACCTTAAATACAAGAACAACTTACCATCTACCTGCAATAGCTGAACTCACCAGAACCCAGGTTAAGTTTTAGCGCCACCCAATTGGAGCTATTCAAATCAGCCTCAGGCTGGCCATTTATTTACCTGATCAAGTCCTGACGTTTCTGCTGTGTAAGCGAAAACCGGTTGTCTTCACCCTGAGTGTAACGTTGGCTAAAGGGCTCTGTGGAATGTGGATGCAACAGCTGGCGCTGTTTTAATGCGCAGAGTTGATTGTATTCATTCAAAATTGTCTAATTTTTGGTGCTCGTGGCTTGTGCCAAGACCTCTGATTGAAATCTCTGACAATATTCGACTGCAT
>Ga0210059_1000952_pt1 | contig 41252 bp, 29 predicted proteins | sample Ectturendosymbi2_FD_188042 | JGI IMG/M metagenome (GOLD analysis project Ga0210059, IMG submission 188042) | Ecteinascidia turbinata endosymbiont from Florida, USA - Sample 2 (SPAdes) (version 2) | ecosystem: Host-associated > Tunicates > Ascidians > Unclassified | place: Key West, Florida... | reverse complement strand
GTTCGCAACGTTGTTGCTCCAGCGCCCCAACCGGAGCCAGCAAGCCGCCTCAGGAGTGATGTTAGCTTCTTGCGGAGTGACTCAAGGTGTCGGCGATACGTGAGCGACCTGTCCAACGTTACTCCGAGGTATTTGGGCTCGGAGCAGAAGGGCAGGGTTTCGTTGTTGAAGTTGACTTTTAGCTCACGCTTAGCTTCCTTGTTGATAAGATGGAAGGCTGCCGACGCCATTTTTGTAGCGCTGAGCTTTAGCTTCTAGTTCTGGAGGTGTTCACCTACAGTTGCCTTGACTCCACTTGAAAAGATAGAAAACATCAAGATGGAGATGAAACGATATATGATCAGTATTTTGGCACTCATTGAGACCAGATGGAAAGAGAACGGTGACATTACAACAGATGGATATAAATTGATTTACTCCGGAGGGAGCCAATGTCAGAGAGGAGCAGGAATAATATTGAACAAACAAACAGCAAAGAATGCGAAGGAGGTTGACACTATAAGTGACGGATTGTTGACTGTACGTTTAGCAGCTAATCCTGTGGATTTGAACATCATTGTGGCATATCCGCCGAACTCAGCTTATGAGGATCAAGACATAGAGGACGTATATGATCAGAAAATAAACATCTACCAAGCAAAGAATATACGATTTTATTGGGAGATATGAATGCAGTTGTTGGAGAGGGAAGAGAAGGATCTGTGGTAGGAGTTCATGGATAAGGTAAAAGGAATGAAAAAGGATGTTGATCGATTTCTGCTCCAGGAATAGGCCTAAGCTTTGTATCATGAACACATGGTTCAAGATCCTGAAAGAAGGAAATATACATGGAGAGCACCAGGAGATTGCAGTATATACCAACTGGATTACACTATTGTTTCAGAACGATACAAGAACAGTGTGAAAGACACTCGTGCCTATCCAGGTGCGGATATTGATTCTGATCATAACCTTGTTATGATGAAATTAGACTGCGCATGAAACGACCACGGCAAGGAGATTTACTGAAAGATAAAGAAGTGAATCTAATTTCAGTGATGCAATCTTGAAAGTGATAAAAAGTGAGAATAGTGATATAATTGACACAGAAACGAGGTGGCAAAAACTAAACGAAAGAACACTGCATGCAGTAAAAAAGGTCGATGGTGTGAAAGAGAAGAAGTATGAAACGAAACCCTGGATAACAAAACAGTTGGTAGATAAAATGGAGGAGAGACGAAAATGGAAAAATGTGAATGGGGAGGAAGGACTGAGAAAGTATAGACGACTGAACAATGAATTAAGATGATACAGGCCCGGAGATGTTGAATATCGAAGTGGAAGAAGCAACACGAACACTGACTACTAGACGGAAAGCAGAAGAAATGGACGGAATCCCTGCGGAACTCCTCATATCTTTGTGCGGCGAGGTGAAGGAGAAATTTGTGGAATTACGTCAACTGACATACAAAGACGGTGTATTGGCAAAGGACTTTTTACAAAGCGTAATGATTCCTATGGAAAAGAAGAATGCAGTTCGATGCGAAGATTTTAGAACTATTAGCCTGATATCACATGCATCAAAGGTGGTGATGAGGATCTTGGCTAAACGTATAGAAAGAAAATCAGAAGAATTTTTGGGAAAAGATCCATTTGGATTTCGTAGCGGAAGAGGCACAAGAGATGCAATGGAGTTATGAGGTATCTATCTGAGAGAAGCATTGAATTCAACCAAGATCTCTACGTGTGTTTTATAGACTATAAGGCATTTGACCACGTCAGCTGGAGAAAATTGATGGAGATATTGCATAACATTGGTGTAGATTGGTGGGACAGAAGACTTATAGCAACATTGTATATGAGTCAAACAGCTGCAGCAAGATTGAACTATGAACTGACCGGACCTAGTCAAGTTGGGAAGAGGAGTCTGGCAAGGTTGTCTGATTTCAGCAACACTGTTCAATGTTTATGCGGAAGCCATGATGAAGGAAGCATTGGATGATTTAAAAGAAGAAATTTGTGTTGGAGGCGAATTAGTGCAATCTGTCTGGTATGCGGATGATCAAGCTATGACTGCTGACACGGAAAAAGGTTTACAAAAAATTTCGGATGAAACAAACAAAGTAGTATAGAAATATGGCATGAAAATAAACATCAAAAAGACAAAAGTCATGAAGATTGGAAGAAAACCCAGTACTATAAAGTTAACTGTGGACGGAGAAATACTGCAACAGGTGGAAGAATTTAAATATGTGGGAAGCGTTCTTTCATCATCTGGTTACTCAGAAAAGGATATCCGTGTTAGGATAGTAATGGCAGAGTGCGTTTAATAAACTAAAAATACTACTCGCAGAAGGATTAAAACTGGAGGTAAAAAAAGATTGGGTGTGACCTTGGTTTGGAATGTGGCCATGTAGGGATCAGAAACTTGGATCATAAAAAAGGCTGATCCTACAAGGCTGGAGGCATTTGAAACGTGTGTCTGGAGAAGATTGGTGAAGGTGAAATGGATGGATAAGGAAACCAATGCAGAGGTCCTTAATCTTATAAAGGAAAAAAAATGTTTGTTATCGGAAATTAGGAAAAGAAAAAGGAGGTGGATTGGTGATATTCTGAGACATGAGAATATGCTGCGCACTGTGCTGGAAGGTAGAATGAAGGGAAAACGCCCAAGAGGAAGGAAAATAATTAAAATGTTAGATGATATCATGAATGGCACTTATTCACAAATGAAAAGAAGAGCTGAGGATAGAGAAGAATGGTGGAGGGATGTCATGAGAAACCTGCTGTAAGGTAGATTACCTTTGATGATGAGCGATTATGCCGACGAAACACCAGTCGCATCGACGTTCATAATTCTACAGCAGTGTAGCAACCAGCGTAGGGTTGCTTGTGGATCCTACACCTGAACGGAACCAGGTCAGAGCGCTTCGGTGGGTGCACACAACAGCGACCAGTTAGGACCGAGTAACAACCATTCAACGAGAAACTCGGCTTGTGGAGAAAAAGCGAAAGCAAAACCGTAAAATGCACAAAATCGTTATACGCGAATGTGCGAAACAACTTATGCATCCACTATAACATCAAAAACAAAATGTATTTTTCAAAGATTGATGCTTCACACTCAAGCTTTTTATTATTCACGGTTTCTCAAATTTACACTGCCAGTCTCCCAAGCAACCCCAAGGTTTCCGTGCTAAGGCAAACTACAAAAAGTTGTTTGTCGTGTTTGTTTAGTTATTCGCACATCGTTCACAACATGTTTTAATAAGAAAAAAAAACATGCCAAAAAAACGCCAAAACAGCCGGGCACCTTGCGGCTGTTTAGCCGAAAAACACCCTGGCAGCCAAGGTGTTAACTCACGCGGAAGGTTTACCGAGCAATATTTTAATACATTTATTCCATTGTCACAGAAGCAATTTCCAGTTTACCCCCATAAGCGACAGAAATCCGTTATTTTCCGGCTGCTCACCTAGCGCGGCAGTCAACGTGCACTGTTCGTGATTTGAAAAATTCTGCTTAGTACAACAAAGACTTTTTGAGGAGCAGCAGATACCCACGAGCAGGCGAGACACTTGTCATCACGTAAAACTTGCCAATGCATGTAACCGCGTACGGGAAGCGATTGAAGATCCGAAGACGCAGCGGCTGCTTCAGGTCCACGCTTTGCTCATCCACTTTCAGCTGTTTCAGGCGCTGCAAACACGTGAGCGCTCAGAAATGCGCAGAAACCAGTGAAGCTGATCAATATGCACAATGCTAAGTCAGCTAAAGAGCAGCGGCGGATTTTGCAGGTGCCTCGATTTGTGTTTTACGTCTTTCATGGTAAACGTATGTCGAAATCCGATATTGCGCTTCACTAGATCACTAATCTTAAGTAAAACAGAAAGAAAACAAGACACTATAGCCTGGGGAAAATGCCGACACGAGACATTCGTTGATCTCTGTGTCTGCACTTAGCAAAATACCACGTAAACGATGAACACCATTAAAAATTCATAAGTTAAACCGCGAAAAAGCAAAGCATCTGACATGAAAACCACAAACCGAGATCGCAAAGCCATTATCTACCTGCTCAGAAAAGGATTCCTGCGCCGTTTTCAAATTTTTAATGCGAATGTTCTTCAGCTGTTTTTCAAATCGATACATATCATAATTTACAAAAAAAAAATAAGATGTACATTCACTTTTTAATGGTGAGTTTGAACAGTTAAGGAAGTGGCAAGAATAATTGCAAAACGTTCATCTTTCGATTCCTGCAAGATTACCATTTCAACAACAGACGTTTTCAAAATAAAAAACGACGTGAAAAAGCGTTTCAAAGACGATCCAAATACCGTCAAAAACAACCCCACAGATGCATTATAATCGTAGTGACAAAGAAAACTTTCCAAGTGCTTGGTTGCAAACTGCCAATATCAAGTGATACCCTTCCAAAATTAACCGATATCTGCACATCAGAACCAACATGTTGGTATATTGTTTTTGTTCTGTTAAAAAATAGTACAGCACTTACTGTTACTTTTGCGTGCGGTTGTTTAAAAATTTTGCACAGGATCTATCGTGTTTTGAGCACAGGAAACAGAATTAGTCTTACGTATGCTTAATACCGTTGCCACAAGAACACTTGCAACCAACCTTGCTAACTTTGAGATTTTCATCCAGCTCCAGGTTATCGAGTATGACCGCTACGAACAAACTAATCACGACCGTCGTGACGAACAAGTGGTATAATACAAAGTACGCCGACACCTAAGATACATCAGAAAATCGTATCTGTCACTGTTCACAAGCAAACAATAAGTACATATATTATTGGAGGCAGTGCAACACAATTGAACATGCATGAATATTCATGCGAAGTTTAAAACTACTCCGAGACAAACCAATATGATATTTTTGACGTAACATACACTTTATTCTATAACTGAAACTCCGTATAAGCTGCGTGACAATTTTTTATTGCAATATACCATCTCACCTTAGTGATCATTTTTGTTTCGAAAAAATTGCATATTTTGAACTAAATTCCCTGCCGAATTGGGACAACTTCTTATTATAAATTCGTAGTGACACATAAAATTGTTTATTAAACGTTCCACAACATGATTTGCTTTGGTTCAAGTGACTTTGCAAGTAATCTGCCAAGTTTTCAAAGTTCAAACCATTTACTCCAATTCGTGTACAAAATGTGACTGTCTAATTTACTAAGCAGTCATGCCGAACCTTAAAATTAAAGACTATACGTTATTCTTCTTACTTCATCAACGCAAAACAAAAATCCATAAACCATCTCTATACGATTTCTCAAGTTTAAAATCAACTGCAATGCTTCTTTAACTCTCTGAACTCCATTAACTCTCTTTATGCAAACTCTGCGACCGACGTAAGGGTGCTACGGGTGCTTTTATTTGTTCCCTAATAGAGCTGAAAAATAAAAACACTGCCATACACAGGTATGATAGATGCGACGACGCATTATCAAAATCTATTGCCGATTTTTTTTCCACGAGCAATTACAGTTATTATTTAATCTGACTCCGAAAAGCGCTCCTTTCAAACAAGGGCTAATACAGGAAAACTGATCAACAACATCGAAAAACCACAGCTTTCTCACATATGACACCTAGTGACAGTAGTGGCAAGGGAGACGAGCCACAAACGCCAAGGCAGTGCGCTGGCACCATCCAGAAATGCCTGCATTTTAGCAATAACACAGTAGACATACACTCAGTTGCTTGACCCAAACGAGTAGGTCACAGGCAATCACGTCGGGGCATTGGGAAGCAGTAACACTATTTCTAACCTGAATCACCATCTCTTCCATGAAATTCAACACTTCAGCGCGACTTAGCTCTATTTACCGCTAAGTGGTGCCATGGAGGTACTATTCAAGTGCAACATGAGCCAGGTACAATTATTCGTTGACAACCTTTCTCAGCCACAGAAGAGAGATGTCCGCGTGGGGCAAATAATTTAAGACAGAAATAACCGGATAAGAACACCTTATATCAAAAAATGCCCAGAATTTTTCGTTTGCCATCAGCATCCAGTTTTCATTTTTCCCGGTGTGTAGAGAGAGATGTAACGGTCACCTTTTGGAGACGCGAAGGAGGGCCCGCCCGGCCCATAAGACCCGGCTGAGAAACGTTAAGCTGGTCTTGCGTTTGTCTTCCCATTTGGCAATCGGCGTTCATTGTGCGTCTTGTTCGTTAATACAGTTTAGCACGAGAGCTATTATTATTCACGATTTACCTGCATCTGAATCACATCCCTCAAGATACCTTTTGAAAGATCTCTTTGTTTCAAAGCCCAAAACGCGAAAATCGCGCTACAGCAATGAAATCGCGTTAACGCTGCCAGTGCAAAGAATGGTTGAACTGCTACTCAATCGCCTAGCGACGGCGACCTCATCAGTACACAACGCATTGTGGCGACGGGCTCTAACTTCAACCATATGCAAACGCAGCGAACAGTGTTTAAGCCAAATTAAAAGAGGGGATTGTGAACTGAAACAAACTGTTTGCCTCACAGCAAGTCTGTTAAACGTGACCAGTAAAACAACATGGAACAAATCTGAGAACTCTTTTTGCAAATAACGCATCTAGGGGATCTACGTTTACCATCAATGCAGAAAACAAACGTGAAAATTGTACTCGAGTTGGAAACAACGACCGTAGCGACGACAGCCCGGCGTTCGTTGCTATGCTAGCACTGCAACTCAAAACCGTACGCATCTTAATGGTTTCAGAAACAAAAACCGCGCCGCTAACAAGCTGCCAATATCGATCGCAGCGCACTTAATCAAATGGTCGCGCTCAGTCCAGACGCGTGGCAGCACAACACCGACAGCCAGGTCTGTTGGAAACAGAAGACAATCGTCTGCCCCGAACACATCGACACAACACTGTCCTTCCCTTGCCCCTAAATTGGAAACATTTCGGGATGAAAGGACTATGCAGTTAAAGAAAAATAAACATCGACAAAAAGTTGGCTTCAGTTTGCTTCAAACTGCAGTTGGTGCTCAGTTTTACTGTAGAATACGCACGCTACTCACAAATATGAATGTTTTCGCTCCAACTTTCAACATGGCCTCATGCATGACGTCAATCCAGCCCTCTTGCGTCATGATTTGAAACATCGACATGAACGCCTGCGATGTGCGAGCGCAGTCAGTTAGCATGGAATCAATGAAGATGGCGCGGTCATTTGAAATGTAAAGCAAAGATAGGCCAACAGACGCGGTAAATCTGTCTGCAGATTTAAGCCATGGTTTACAAGCCTTCAAAATATTTTTCGTCTCTCATCTAGCAGGGAATTGACAAGCTCATGCAAAATACATGGCATTCACGCGGTTCTGCCTTATAGCGCGTTGGTTAATTCTTGGCAGATCAGTCAAGAGTTCATGCCGGGTCCTAAAGCGTTTTCTCGTGCGTCCATTCACTCCAACCAAAAATGGCGAGATTCGCACATTCTTATTTTCAGGCAAAAGGCGCAAGGTGGCCCTGATGAAAAGCCACAGCTTGCAAAGTCTTTCAGTACTTCGCTTTTCGCAGGTGATCCGCTGCTTTTCCGATGTTGTTGCGAAGTCATGAGATATGTTCATTACCACTAACGGGCATGAGAATAACTCCAACGTTGAAACATCGTGCAACAAGCGTCAGGACGAAAGCGAATTTTTTAAGGAATATTCCAACATTTTCCCAAACATTTTATTTGGCCCTGTTTGCAAGGAAAATTTCAGCAAAGATTTACCCAGTCCGCACAAGACTGAACGCACACTGGCAGTCAATCACAAACGCGGGCGCACGAGTTCAACCACCGACCGCGTTTGCCGAATCGATCGCAATTCGATAATCTCACCAGCGACGAGAGGAAAACAGCAGCAAGGAGCGCATGCTCACCTGGGGGAACGTTGCGAACTCATCCAAACCGTCCACGTAGCAAAGCATTTGCAAACTGATCGAAGACATCAGAGTCAAAATGCTCAATGTGAACGCGACCAGGAGCCCGATTTTCTTTGCTGGTCCAAATATCTTGCAATTTACAACAATACTTACGTTTTTTACGCACAAAAGAAACGCTTCTACGTTTCACAACATTACCTAATGAGCGGTTCGGGATCACGCGATAACCTTCGTAATGGGAAAATAGGCATAACTCACTGCTGATTACTGAAGTAACAAAAATGGGTGTTGCAAATCAATGTATATGCAGGGCTTTTTAAAGTTTAACGTTGGTGACCGTTGAGACATTTTGAGGGAGCGCAACTATTTCATCTGAATACCGAGATGGTCATAAAGCGAGGTTTTAGTCTATTTTGGTGATGGTTATAAAGCAAGGTTCTACACTGTATTTTGAGAGACCGTTTCATTCTCTCAAAACACCTCAGAAAAACATGGAATACAGCGACAGCGATTTCGCTTGTATAAGGTCCAAATCTTCCACTGATTACCGCGGCAAACAGGCTCAATTTTGCTTCTTTTCGCTGTGATTAGTCTGTAAAAGTGCAAGATAAAAATAATTACAATCTGGCTACACGCACACACACGACCGGGAGCCGAAAAACACATGAGTTCTAGCAAGGGATATGAACGATGCTGTTTACACAACTACGCAATGTGCCGTCCATCCTAATACCTTCGGGATATCACGGTCAGGCGGGGTCGGCAAGGTTTTGGTTGTTGTGGAGCCAACAAAATTATAGGAGGGCACATGCATGGAAGGGATCAAAAGGGATTTCGCCCACTTTTATTTAAGGCGGCACCAACTGAGGCGGTCTGGCACCACCTCTCCCACTTGCTGGAACCTGATTATGGCGGATTTTCATTGACATAAAACAGAACCACGAATATTTTTGCATTCAACATCTCTCGTGCACGTAAGTGCGCAGCCAGCGCGGTTCAGTTCCAAGCACTGTCAACATTTGATGCTAATCTTGATCAGAACGTGATTGGCCAATAATTGGCTCGTGTAAAACTGGCAGCGCTGCGGAGCAGATATTACACAAGGTCAAAATAGGCGGACAACGCAGACGCTGCATCTTTCACCTTGTACACGAAGTTTTCGAGCGTCGGCGAAAGCTTCACCAAACGTATGATCCGCAGCACAGGGAAGCTGAGGAGGAGTGGTAACGACAAGTTGGTGTTCAACGAGTAAGCAGTGTTGATAGTTGTCATCAGGGCGAGGAAAGCTTCGTACTGGTGTATCCTACGCCTGAAGTAGCCCCAGAAGCCCAGACAGATGATTTTCATGACAGCTTCTAAGTCGAAAACGATGGTGAAGAGGAGCTGGAATCGACAAAACCAGAAAATTCGCTTGCGTTATTTCATTTCTAAATACGTAAACTTCAAAAGCATACTTCATACTCTGGATGAGCCGAGTGAACCACGCTTAGCGTTCACACTGCGGTGTGGCGGCACAATCCCTCGTATCCCCTTACATCAAGTTTGTGAAACATCAATAACAAAACTGACACCTTTAAGATTTCCAATACTGTTGTTATCAACACTGATGTCAACGGGGAAAAAAGCATTTCCATGCTGAAGTTTCTCCTTCGTCCAACTTAAATACTGCAAAGTTTTTCACGTGATTACCGGTGCAAATAACGCCTTGCCTCCGTAAAGACGGAAAAAGTTCTGATAAACAGTATAAAATAGTTTGACAAGATTTTTTTGAGGTTTCAAACGCATAGAACCCTGACCTATCGCGTGTAAGATGCAACATCAGCGCTTGCATAATGCCGAAAGATACGAAGGTATTTGCTAACTTGTAATCTTAACACGTTCGTACGAGAGAACCTACAACCGAACCAGAACTTTTCCAAACGCGGTCTTTACACAGGAACACGCTGAAGTAATAGAGAATGTTTTAGAAGGTGCGCAGCATCAAAACGTCTGAGGTCCGACAGGCAAAGTTTTTTCAAAGTCATGAAAGCAGAGCCCAGTCGGCTAGTTCCTTCAAAGCTTCCAGCAAGCCTGGGGTTTTTAAGTGCTGTAATTTCTTGTCCAGTGTTTTTGTTTCAGAGAACCATTTGGGAATGCAGTTGTGACTTCATTCCATTTGGGTGTATTTATGCCCATTCGGTTTGATTTTGATTCCAAGTTTAGGACATAACGCATTTCTACGAGTAAAGACTTCAAGCACTGTAGGAACATACCTGCAGTCTACGCACTGTCTTCGAAGCGATCATTCCTGCGATAAGTTTTTCTACCACAACAGTACATGCTTCAAACAAAATCACTGCATCACTCACTTCGGCAACAATGGAATTATCGAACTCGAACTGTGCAATGGCGACGTTGCACACAATGACAATCAACATCATGAGATGAAACCTATCAAAACGAAAAAAGAAAGACACTTCAAAAGCTTTTTTTCTGACCAGTCAACAGTTTAGTGAAACAGCAATTTCCAATGGTTCTCTTTTTATTGAAAAAATTCTGTAAACTGATTTTGAAAATCAGTACGTATGAAAAAATGTTTTTGATGCTGCTCTACAACGGGCAGAACAAAATGAGTCCCCCAAATCAGCTTCATTAACGCACAAAATTCCTTCTTTTGTGCACTTACACCATGTATCGTTTGACTTCGTAACTATGTCATCAATGGTAACTTTTTCTTTAGATCGGGATTTCCAAACTAAGGCCTGCGGACCAAATCTGGTCGGCGAAGCCATTTCATCCGACCCGCTAAGACATTTTGTCAACAATATAAAAATAAAAGATTTGGTAGAATTTAACCTATCCCGAAAAAATCACATTGGGTAAGGTGTCCAGACCTCAAACTGAATTTTGCAAACGAGTAAATTTCAAATCAAAATATATTAAAGACGTCCAATCGACAATGCTTTACATGGTCACAACCTTGTTGCGTGTTAAAAGGACAAAACTACTATAAACAGCCGGCATACCATCGGGTGCGTAATGCTTTCCTTCCGAAATCAAGCCAACCGTGACCAGGGTTATTTATGTTCTTATCTACCATCATCCACGTGCTACTCCCGCCGTCAGTGGTTATAACCTATAATTTTTCAAAAACAGGTCATTACGTGACGTTAAATAGGTTAAAAATTTACACAGCTCCAAATAAACAAAACATCTGCAAACAACCTTCGTCGGGAACAATAGAAAATACCAAAAACTGCATGCACCGAAATAAACATCACCAGAGGTCGGCCAGGTACAGAATCGTAAAAAAGCTTGCATTGTACATTTCGGGACGAAAAACAGGCAATTGATCTGCGTGCTGAAGCGCTCCGCACTGATTTCTCCCTTTGGCTTCACGAACTGACTCGTCTACAGTTTGCAGTAGTCGGTTTACAGGGATACTTCGGCAAGTGGTTTAACAATCTTAAGCTTGATTGCACCTGTAATGGCCCTTCAACAACACTGAAGGATCACATTTGTAACCTTGGCACAAAATCAATGGACGATCAATGCTACAAATTCGGCAGGTCATGTGGAAATACCTTATGAAATCAAGCAAGTCATGTTATCCGTCCATACAATTGCAAAACGAAGCTGCACAACACACAGCTCCACTGTCACAAACAAGGACAAAGAAAAAAATTATCATTTTATGAGTTTTTGTTCGGTCATTTAACCACGTGTAGTAACGGTGTTGACTGATTTATAATCCATTTTGTCTTACACTTCTTGTTGCGTTGGATGATGTATTTTTACTCTAATTTCAGAATCCTTGAGCTCTGGGCGACCGAATACTTTTCAAAGAATGTGGGAACTGCCAAGCAAAGCTGTTTTGTTTGTACAACTACCGTGTAAGAGTCAATCGCTGCTGCTCTAGTATCGATTAGGACCGGGCTGACGTTGATCTTGACGCTTTACATTTTCTGTGCTCATAATGAGGTTCTAATTTTCTTTTCGTTCTCTCACTTTCTTTTTCCACTACTATCACCGCAGGCGCTGTCAACATCAGTATTCCTTCACACTCAGTTTAAATCGGTCGCCAACTCACACAGGTTTCTTCTTTAGGATATCTGCACGAGGAATTTCCCCACAAGTTATGGAGTTGACTACGAATTTCAGCAAACGTTTCGATGATCACGGCAATAAAAACATTCTGAAAATACAGAACCAGTTGATGCCATTTAGTTTGGTCCGCAATGCAACTGTCAAAAAGTATTGCAAATCAGACATGAATAACTCTCTAAAAATCGGTACCACAGCAGACCAGGCCGAAAATCTAAAAGAATTGATAAAATAGCAACGCATTACTTTTGAAACAGTTTTGGACGCAAACTACTTCTTTCAACATTTAAAACTAAAACCGTTGCGATTCACATATCTCCAGTACCTTGACCAACCAAGCCAACAGGAATATCAAAGTAAAAAAATACAGGCATCCATGCCAGGCTTGATGGCTATCAATCATTTTGTACATTAAGAACACCCAGCCCTCCTGACTTGCAGCTTCATAAACAGTCTTGATGCTGACAACTGTAAATTGTACACAAAAGAAGAAATCACAACACGCGCAGCGCCTTAACGGACGATTCGGGTGCTTGACATCGCAATTTTTTAGTTTTAGAAACATGTTCAATTCGATCGAACAGTTGACATGGAATTGAGCGCAACAAAGACTTAACATTTTTCCTCTGATCGTGGTTTCAGGAAACGATTTCGAGAATTGTTTTTCAAAATTTTAAGCCAAATGCTCATGAAATGGCGTACCCAGTAAATCTGACCAAAAAATGTTTCATAGTTATTATGCAAGCAAGATTTCAATTACAACTTATCAAAATGTAACCAATGAGTATATTTGCAACAAGATGTCCACGAATAAAACAATCAAACCTTCATCCTATTACATAGTGCAGGAGTTACACCTTCGTGTCCATTCCGACAAAACAAAAACGCGGTGCGCAAGCTGTAGTAGCTGCCTTGCAACAATCAGTTTACACGCCATTGAAGCTTGAGCAACTGCGCGAAATTCTTGCAGCAGTGTGGATTCGTAGGGTAGGTGGTGATTTTTTTTCATTAATTCGGAAACATGACCATTTTTCGACGTTTTGATGACATAACATTCCGGCGAAATGCTTCTCAAGAGAATTAATTTGCGGTTAAAATAACGTTTCTCTACAGCAGTTGTTCTTAACCGGGAAGGCGCGCCTTCCCAGGGGTCGTCAATAAACAGGCTTGTCCATGGGAATGTCATTCGTATGGGAATCCCATGGGAAACGTCCCATGGGATGGGACAGGAATAAATTGCTATGGGAAGGGAATGGGACAGACAAATATGTCCCATGGGAAACGTCCCATGGGATGGGATGAGATGGGGCAGGCATAAATTGCTATGGGATGGGAATGGGACAGATAAATATGTCCCGTGGACAACCCTGTCAATAAATTTCCAGGGGCGCGAGCCCTTATACGCGCTCTACAACATGGAAACCTCTTGAACGGGAAAGTGTTCCTCGAAAAGTCGGGGTGAATTGAAACACAGGACAATTACTAAAGGGAGGCGTGGGAGAGAAATGATTAAGAACCACTGCTCTAAAGGTTTCTATCCGTCAGTTTCTTCCGGACAATGTTCTACTGTAAGCACATACCTCCTGCTTTGTGATAGCTTTCAAAATTAAACAAATACATTCAAAAATGTTTAACAAACATGAGCTGGTTTTTGTTACAAGCCACAGTGCACTCAACAGATTCTGGAAGTTAGTGATTGTTTTGCAACTTTTAAGGCAACATTGCCCAGGGGTGGCTGAGAGGAAATACTACCGTAAAACCAACCATCTGTACAGAAACATTGGCAAGAGAAAAGTTTCATTTGTTAACCGATTCAAGAATGCCTTACTGGGTTTCACAAAGTAGGGTTTGCATGTTGATGTAAAAAACAATGTTTGACGAAACCAAGTTCGGTCTATTTTGTCAAATTCAGAAAGTTCCACTTCCTTTTTGTAATTAGAAACCCTTAGACAAACCATCATAGAGCATACAAACAACCATTTAAAGCAAACCTACTTTGCTGGCAGCCAGAATCAAAAACACTGACTCTTGTTTATTGATTATAATCTTATAACATTTACGTCAGGGGTGAACAAACTGCGGCTTTCGATTAAAATTTATGCCGCCGTGCACATGTTATTCAATAAAAGTTATGGCGGCCGCGCATTAATAAAAACTCTTTGCCTACTGTGCATGCAAACGTTTGTACAGCTATGTCCAACCGAAATGACTTACTGAGCCAAAAATTATGTCACTATCTCAACCAGGGTTGCACATTGTATGGCTTACTTTGATCGTAGCAAATTAAATTTAGCTTAACCTACTGTACTGAAAGCGTTCGAATCCTTACTGCAATAGTAACAGACGTGACAAAGTAGCACTGAAGAACACCTGCATCAAAAATGTCAAATTCAAGATTATCCAAATAAGGACAGGTTGTCAGTATATGCGATACTTTTACTACAGCGAAAACCTAAACTGGGCCGCACTATACCTTCGATTGGATCGCATGCGGCCCGCGGGTTGGACATAGCTGACTTAGTAGAAAGACGGCCAAGCAGATGGTTGGAAGCAGGCTAGGCTCAGTTTGTGGAAGCAGAACAGCAGCAATGCAAAAAAAATCGTTTAATTTGAACTCACTGGCGGCCGTAATTCATAAGAATAAACGTGATGAGGCCGGCAGTAGCGAAAAGGTTGTCCACCCCTGATTTAAATAATACCATACTCATTTTACCGACATAGACATAATCTGGAAAACTTAACATGTCGGATTGAAACTTATGCTTTAATGACCACATTTTGAGGTTTAGATTATGCGAAAAAAAGGTAGGATTTGGAAATTGTCTAATTTATGTAAGCTTCTGCTTACAAATTTACTGTACTGAAGATGCGTCGTTGACGCGAAATCGATTTCCTAGCAAAGCAATTTGCGATCAGATTCGGCTGTGTCACACTTGTGGTGTCTTTATGCTGAAATGTCCTTAAATCAGTGTTTGATTGTTGCGTTTATCACTTGTATGGCCGTAAGAATATCTTTCTTTTCTCAATAAAAACGCAGATAATTTTGTCCGTTTTCAGATTTTATCAATATCGGGAATTCCAAAATGATATCATTCATTTTCATAACCGCTTTTCCTCGCAGAAGGTTGGCAGGGGCAGCTGCCGTAGAACTCGAAACACCTCACGGTTTTCACTAACCTCTGATAGTTCTACTGGCGGATATTAAAACACCCTAAATGGTTATCGATTGACCTCTGGGCTGCTTTCCCTTGGGTCTTGCCAGCAGGACTTGCCTCGCCGATCTTCCCTGTGGCATTCTGGTCAAATGGCCGAACCATCACAACTGACATCTCGGTATTCGGAGAAGTGGCTCAACTAAGTGTCACATCGTGAATTGTTAGCAAAATCCCATCTCCGCCGCTTGCACTTGAGATAGCTCTCGTTCAGTCATTACCAAATATTCATGGCCATACCTGAGGATCGGATCAAAGACATATTTGAAAACTGACAGCTTTGCAGTGTTTGAAAGTAGACGTCATGTGTACATGTCTTTGGCATACTCCCAAGACTTCTCGAAAATTTATTGCAGTGTGAAAATTTGATCCGTAATGCTACGACCAGGAACAACTCGCACAGTTGATCCTGCAGCTTTGGTTCAGCTATCTCGCGGCAGCTGTTTTCAAGCAACACGGCATCAATTTTTCCAGGGAGGATAAAGAGAAATATGCCACAGTAGTTGTTGAATTCTCTCCTGCACCCCTTCATGTGTATAGGGATAATCATCTCAGTTTGTCAATCTTTCGGTGCCCTTGCAGAGCACCACGCTACTTCACACAAACGAGTCAGCCAAAGAAGATTTCCTTCATTCAAGGTTTTGAGCATTTCAGATCGAATTTCATCGATGCCTGCAGCTTTAAGACTTTTGACAGGAAAACTTCGGTTGCAGTGATGGTATTCAAATCCACCTCCAGTGTGTACAATGATATAACTGTGACAATGTTTAAAAGCTCTTTGAAATAATCTATTTGCCAAGGATGATTCATCAATGCTGCGTAAGAGTAAGACATCCTTTTGTTCTTTGATTGTGATCTAGCAGTATAAAATCTTCTGCGGCGGATCCGCCGGATGGTTTGTCAGAATACTTTGTCGGCATGCCAGTAATTGGAATCTAGTTAATGCCCAAAAATCTCACAAGATTGCAATTTTGACCTTTTCACCGTAAAGGCTGTCGAATTTTGCACTTAAGTGAACCGCGAATGCAAAGAAGATTCGGCTTTGTTCTGAAGCCATGCCTTGTAGACTACTTTCTTGGCTCGAATAACATCTTTCACCTCGTGGTTCCACCAAGGGGTTGTTTTTTCGCCACACCGAGTCGTTACGTGCGCTTACACGAGCAGCAGATGAAGCTGCAGCTGCTTTGAACAGCTGCCACTGCACCTCTGTGTCCTTTGTGCATTAACGGATTTCTCAAAACAAGGGCTATACACTGCCTGCAGAGGTGGTTATATCATTTTTTTCACCAGGACCTCTACTATATTAGGTAGGACCAGTGGTGTGTTTAAGGGGAGGCGAGCGAGGCACTTGCTTCGGGCCCCCCCTTGAGGTGATACGCACGTAAATTTTCCTGATTTTTTATGAAAAACTTCGTATTCACTCATGTAATGGACTACAAAGTAGATCATAAGTAAGTACTCTGCTTTCAAAGGGGCCCCCTACAGAAACTGTAATGTGTAGATATTTTGCTTTCAAAGGGGCCCCAACAGCAACTGCAATTTAAAGGTAATTTGCTTTCAAAGGGGCCCCAACAGCAACTGCAATTTAAAGGTAATTTCCTTTCAAAGGGACCCCAACAGCCATTGAAATATTTAAGTACTTTGCTTTTAAACTTCATTGAAGGGGCCCTAAAAGAAACTGCAATGTGTATGTACTCTGCTTTCAAAGGGCCCCCTACAGTAAATTTAATATGCAGGTACTTTGCTTTCAAAGAGGCCCCAGCATCAACTGCAATTTGAAGGTAATCTGCTTGCAAAGGGGCCCCCAACAGCAACTGTAATGTGTAAGCACCTTGATTCCAAAGGGACCCCCAACAGCAATTATCATGTAAAATTCCATGCTTTTAATGAGGCCCAATCAGCAATTGTAATGTGTAAGTACCTTACTTTCAAAGGGGCCTTCACTAACATTGTAATGTTTAAGTGCCTTGCTTTCAAAGGGGCCCCAACAACAACTGTAATGTGCAACTACCTTGCTTTCAAAGAGGCCACCAACAGTGATTGCAATGTGCAAGCATCTTGCTTTCAAAGAGATCCCACCAGCAGCTTTAAAGTGTAAGTACCTTGCTTCCAGAGTGGACACCAGCAGCCACTGAAATGTGGAAGTACTCTGCTTGCAAAAGGACCCCCAACAGCAATTGTGATGTAAAATCCCATGCTTTCAAAGAGGCCCCAACAGCAATTGTAATGTGCAAAAACCTTACTTTCAAAGGGGCCTCCAACAACAATTGTAATGTTTAAGTACCTCGCTTTCGAAGGGGGCCCCCAACAGCAACTTGCTTTCAAAGGGACCCCCTGCAGCTGCTTTAAGGTATAAGTACTTTGCTTTCACAGTGACCACCAACAGCAACTGTAATGTGTAAATAATATGTTTTCAAAGGGGACACAAACAGCAATTGCAATGTGCACGTAGGCTGCTATGCTGTCAAAGGGCCGCCAACAGCAACTGTAATGTGTAAGTACCATCCTTTCAAAGCGACCCCACCACCATCTCCAATGAACAAATAAAGAAAAGCTTCAAACCAACTTCTCTAACTAAAAAATTGTAGAATATAGGTTAAAATCTTCCACAAAGTTCTGAAAAGACCCTATCAAATAAGAGCAAATAGGCCTACTTGTACCATATGATAACTTTTTATACCAAATGGTAATATTTCAGACCTAATGATGATTTTTAGAGATTGAAGTATTTGCTATGTTGATAATTTTATGAAAATGCCAACTTGCTATTGCCTAACTTTTATGTGTTACCAGCCTTATCCTCCAAATTTTCAGTGTTTTCAAAGTTGTATATCATGAACACCCTTTTGCATTTTCTCCTTCTGCTATTTCAGGTATGCCATAGTCTCAGGAACATACCCTTGGGTGGCCGTATCTTAGGCAAATCAAAATGTGATTATCACGGTTGGCTGAATACGATGACGTCATCAGAGGGCCCCCCTTTTTAGTCTTGCCTCGGGCTCCCCCAACCCCAAACCCACCACTGGGTAGGACATCCCTAGTCCTGCATGTTTCCGTAGGTTCTGTTGTTTTTTCAAGACGCAAGTTGCAAACCAACAGGTGGTTGATCGGTCGACAGTTCTGCTCCCCATTGGACACGAACGTTCAACACTGGTTGGAACGAGTTTGTCAAAATTATACAGAAAGTAATGAGTGACTATTGACCTAATGATGCTCTGCACCAGGTGTACTTGTGCAAATCTGTGTTGGAAGAATGTTTTCATGATGCACAATGCGTTGTTACAGCCAGGGTTGCGGAGTCGGAGTGGTAAAGAGTCGGAAGTTGTTGGGTGGGGTCGGATTCCTAAGAACACGGAGTTTTTTATCTGACTCCCAAAGTGTAAATGAATTATTTTACATCGCACTCCCAAGTTAGGAATCCTAACTCTCGCGCCTGTTGGAATGGTACAATTTCTTTTGAAACTTTTATTGAAACAGAATTCTTGTTGTGCACCACAATTTCTGTTGATTGCGAGTTGCTACAAAATTACTGACAGCCAAACTTCATTCATTCTGTGTTAACGAGTCGGAGTCGGTGTCGGAAATTGTGGAAAGGTAGGAAAATTTTGGAAGCTAGGAGTAGGATATTTTACCTATGGCTCTACAACACTGGCTACAGCACAGGTGTTTCTACAGCAGGGTTGCAGGAGCGTTCCGTTGTCATTTACGCCAACATCACGACGTTGGCCATTCACACCCTTTCATGCTTCCTCATCGTTCCCAACGTCTGCATTGAAGTCTTCAACAAAAAACGTGGATTCTTGGTTTTAACCGTTCACAGACGCAGAACACCACTAATTCCTTCCGCGAAATCCAGATACTGTGCAGTTGACTTTGGGTTGTATACCGGTATTGAACACAGGAAGCGGTCTAACAACTCCAATCTCAATATGCACACCTTTCATCCAAGTGTGATCGATTCAACTACACCAGGGGTTTGGAACCTGTTTGCTACCGCGGGCTGCATAAATGGTGCAATATCATGGACGGGCCTCAAAAATTCCTAACGATATCTTGTGATAAAAAATACAACCAAATACACATGCCTTTTTACTCTGACAGGCAAACACAAAACGTTTTCTTACTTCAAGACGCAAATCTAACAAAATTTGGGGAACGAAAATTCTGACGTGGACCAAATTAAATGGGCATGCGAGCTGCACGTTCCCAGTCCCTGATCTACAAAACTTGCTATCTGAGTGCTTACAAATACCCCACTACAGCCTGGGAAAACTGGTTCAACCCCGGAGTAGAAGAGTTTCCATTCATCGTCAAGCTCTACAGTATTAGGACCACAACGCTTTGTCGACGAGATGCCAACAACATTCAGGGAATATCGTTGGGCTTCCTAGACCAGTTCGTGGTCTTTTCCTGTGACTGAAGTGATGTTCCAGTTTCTGAATACTTACTAATAGCAAGATTGCCGTTTACGCGTGGCAAGTCTTCTGGAGTAGAAGCACCCTGCGCTGTCCGTGTTCGCCTCCCCAGAAGCGTAGCAGGCGCAACTTGAGGCCTTCACTTGTGGATAGCTGATCTGGGTGAGCATTGCAAATTTTTCGAACGGGCCCCTCTGCTTAAAGCCTGAACGCGGTCCTTGGTCACGAGCGCGACGACCGATGCGCGATGCGTTTGATTAATTTTCCGCATTTCGTGGTAGAAACTGTCCAAATTATACCGTTTGACAAACCGGTAGTGCCATTTACACAGCAACTTCTGCGATATTTGGGTGTGCCACGGGAAGGCGTTTATGTGGGCACATTTGTGTAGGAGAGGCCTTGCACCCAGACCACTGCAAGCGCAGTCATGCGGCAATCACTACACATGAAAAGGTACGGCTATGTATTGCGCTAACACTTTTTTTAACTGTACAGGGTGGAGGATGTGCTTTGTCCGTTTTCTACTGAAAAATGTTAACAAGAATGCAAAATACTTGCCACAGTGAAAATCATTCAATTGCCATAGATGGAGGTTCTTACAAATACCACACATAATTTGTATTATTGAGCAGGATCTAAATCATTTCTAACTCCTTAAAACTGAAACAGCCAACAACATCAACCGATTTTGCTATTTGATGGTGTTTATAGTTCAGATACTTTGTCAATAAACACTGCAAATTTGTGTAAAAATGCTTCAAATTTGTACAAATCAGAAACATTAACCCTTGTAGTGTTTCTCCTTCACTAAATGTTGCATTTAGTTTGAACATTTTCTAGGCAATTTATTCAAACTATAAAAGTATCTTGCAAGTACACTGAGTGTACAACAACTGAGATGAAGTCAGTAACAACACTGTACACGACACAGGACAACATCAAACACTATAGTATGTTGTACTAACATATATGGTCAAATGCACCATAGCCTTTCTGCTCCAAAGTCAGGCTTAATTTTTTACACTGAAATTTCGGCGGACACATGGAAGAGTCCATAGGAGAACAAGTAGTGTCAGGAATTGCTAGGTCAATCATGGAAACATTGCTGAAAAAATAACATCACACATTGAAGTCTATGAGGTTGTAATGTAAATGAAATCAGGCAGTTCCCTGCTTTCCTGTGAGTGGAATCTCTGGACATACTGGAAAAACAACATCACCACGAAGAAGTTAACACCACTCTGGCATGAATGCAAAATAATTAACTAACTGGACTGATAAACATCAATAGTTGAATTACATCAGATATAGTTGATTTTCACTATTATGTATCAAGATACTGTAACAACATTGCACAAAAATGTCTGCTCAGTAGATCCCAGATCACAAACACTGAAATTAAACTTTGATGATATAAAATGTTTCTTCTGGAATGGAGAAGCAAACAAGAGCAAAATTTGACAATCAATTTCTGCTTGATTTTGATAAAAATACACCCAAGAAAAAGTTTCATGATTAAACCCTTGATCTATAATCCTGGCAGAAAATTCCAATACGAAGAGGTGAAACAAACTTAAGAGCGTTTTGCAGCAGTGGCAAGGATTGTAATAAACAACTTATGTCTATTGTGAGCAGACTTCTTCATACTGCACAGCTGTACACCAATTCACAAGAAGACATTCCAGTAAGTCATTAAAACAATACCAACAAAGAGTTGGCAAAAAAGAAAGCTCGTGTAAGGCTTCCGGAACACAAATTAATTTTGCTCAACTGCTGATTTTATAATGACAACAGTTTAGCTTGCTGAACAGCAGGCCTTCATCGGGGCAAATGACAAGTAAACAATGTTCCTAAAAGTAGCAGCTGTCAGAACGATTGTTCAGTCAATCAGAGAGATAAAAACAATGAAAAGCAAAACGTGCCAGCAGTAAAATTCAATGAAAGCATGATAATAAGGAAGCAAGTAAACGCACATGATACATGGGAAAAACAGCAGATCAACCACAACAATGGAATGAATCATACCAATAAAAACCATGAAGCAGTAAAACCATGTCAAAACACTAAACAATTCATAAGCTATCTGCACCCAAATGCAGCTTTACAGACATTTGGAATAAGCTTTACTCTTTATTAAAAACATTAGATAGAGTGTTAGTAAAAAGTGATACCTTTTTCAAAAATTTGTATCAAACGCAACAGTTTCTGTCTTTGACCGGTTACTCTATGCTCCAATAAAGTAATACGTTTTTTTAATTTGTTAAATAACTTCTTTTCTGGTTGGAATATATTTTGGAATATAAATTGCATGTTTTTCCATTTAGTAAAAGCCCACTTCATTCTACTGAAGCACTTGTAGGTACAACTACTGCCTGAAATGCTGCAGACAACTCTGTGGTGATCACAAACGTTGGGATTTTTGCATGCTTCTAGCATTTCATTAATCATCCTAGTTGGTTTTAACAAACAATTGATTGTATAGTTTCTGAAACATCTCTGCAGCTTTTTTTGCTGATACATGGCAGTACGGAAGGACTACAGATGCTTGTTTAAAATCAACATGTGAGCACAATTTATTTCATTATTCTTGTTGACCAGTTCTGCTATTATAACAAATTTTCCAGAGTTAGCACAAGGAGAGCACAAGGAGCATTGGAAAGTTGAAGCTTCCAAAGTGGCAAAGCAACTTTTTCTGTTTGCACTATTCAACCCAATATCACTAGTTCAAACATCTGCATCACTGTCCACATTATGCTGCGTCTATTTTCAAAGTTTTGAGCTTAATGAAGTACTCTTCCATTAATTGGACACTCTTACCCTAACCATTTAAATTGTATTTCATGTACATGTTTTGAACATGAACAGTTAGATTTCTTTACGCTAAGTTGAGCAACTTACTTTGGGTCAGTTCCATTCCTCACACAACGATATGGCTGATATCCAAATAACTGAACACCAAGTAGACCATACAAAAGCAGGAAGAACAACAGGAAAAGTGTTGCACCTCCAATTTGATGTCCAGCTCGCCTACATTTAGCAACAAGTCATACCAGCACATTTAGTTCTACAGATAAGCAAAAAAGTTAAAAATCTAGAAACTTAGTTTTCCAAAATGGACTGATAAAAAGTTTTGAAACAAAGTTGAAAAGCAGGAAAAGCTGGTGATGTATATATAATTTTCTTTACACAATGCTGGTTAAGCTAAAATAGTCTTGCCAACACAGTAGGCCAATGCACCAAATAAGTAACCTAAAAGTTAAAAAAATTAACTGGAAAAACTATGTTAAAATTCTTAATATTAATTCTAATGCAAGGCCACATCACTGTTATGAGCAAGCCAAGAATATCTTTTAAATCAAAACAAATTTCATGCTATAGCCATACTCTGTGGAACTAGGCCTTAACCTCTAAAGTTTGATCAAACCCCAGGAGTTCAGTAAAGCCAGTCTCAGGGGTTCAGTATATACCAAACTATGTATAAATCTTTTGAAAAAATCATTATTTTTTATTATGAAAAGGTTCTATGAATGCTTGGATAAAACTTGCTGGGTTTAGTAGTTCCAACAAAGTGAAGAACCACTGGTCTGTGACAATGCTTGCCTAGCACAAACACCTTCTCATGCATCCATCAATCATACAAGATTTATCTGTTTTTCAGAAATTGGCATGAACAATATCACAACCCATAATAGATTTATTTTATTTACTCACACAACAATAGTTGTAAGGGTACCACTTTCAAATTGAAGGCTGAAATATCGTAGTATTCGCAACAAGATCAGAACTCTAGGCATTCGCATAAGTCCGAAAACACTCTTTGGGAAATCCTTTTCAACCAATTCAGTCATTTCAATGATCTATAGGAAATCAAAAACAATTAAATTAGCATTCATGTTACAGCAAAGATAATGGCGTTGCATATTAGAAAATATCCAATACCAGATCCTATCTGAAAATGTTTTCAAGATTGAGAATGTGAAATCATTACCAATCAAAGTTTTGCTGATTGACTAAACCACACCACCTTTGTGGAAACCAAATACTAGAATGGCAAAAATATCACTGTCAGTTGCGCCTAAAAAAAACAGATGCCGATGTTGGTTTCTTGTTGGTAAAATGTTTAATGTTTTAAAATCTGAATTTACTACACTGGGTCATTCCAGCCAAACTCAACTAATATTGTGAAAAGTTACATGCATTGCCTCAGATTTTCTTCAAAATTGCACCAATTGTGACTCTATGAGAGCAATGAAAAATCCCCAAGTCTCAGAACAAAATTCCTGGCGGTTTAGAATTTATGGCCCTTCAAACTCAAGGACCACCCTCCATTTTTGGTCCTGTGGATCACCGTGTTCATTTTCAAAGGATTTTGGAAGCCCAACTTAATTTCTATACAAGCTGTAGGTCTGAAAATCTGTACTCTAGATATTTCCAGCCTAATCTTTCAGATTATGCTGCAGAATTGTGCTAGGAAGTGTTGGTTAAAAGTTTTGGGCAGAGTGTATATTTGTCACATTTTGACATCTAGGTATGAGGGCCCCATCTTGGTCAAGATCTAAACATTCACATGATTTGCAAAATTTAAGAAAGATTCATTGGGTAAAAGCAAAATATTGTGATGCAAATTGCAAATCATGGTTTTAGAGGGAACTGAAAATGGTCACAGCCCAGAAAATAATCCTCAGGCCCCCTTCTTCAGCGAAATAAATGACTGCATAGATGGTATCCCAGAGTGATGAAACTTTCATCACTCAAAGATATATACTTTAGTTATGCCCAATACAAACTCAAACATCTCAACTTAAGTTACTTCATAGTTTACTCAGCTAATCAAATAAAGCAATTGCCTTCAAAGAAGCATCATGGCAGTAGTGGCACTGTTGGGTACTTGTTGTTTTTACAGAAATCACTCAAATCACCAGGAGTATAGTGCTAAAAAGAAATGTGGCAACAGCACCCAAAAACTAGCCAGTTTCATGTAAAACAATTCCACTATCAGTAATTACACAATTATACTAAGCCGCTACGCAAGAGATAGCTTGTCTTGTAAGCATTTATTTGATGGGTTTTGTTTGTTCATTTATGTGACACTTAGAGCTATGCACTAAAAATACATATCTTCATCTCAGGTTATTATGAAAAACTTGTGGGAATATGTTCCCACACATAAAAAGGGTGGGTACGCTATTCTCACGCATTCCCGCCCAACCACACCCCTGCATTACCACCATTCCTCAAGCAAAGTTAATGAACAAACTGTCCATTTATATTTCTTCAGGAGTGAGGAATTAAAAAATGCAGCTAGAATTTGACGGTACAGTGTGATTTATTAAGTTATGCTTCATTTTTGTGTGTCTTAAATGTCAGCACTTTAGAGATATTCTATACATATGACCAAACCTTTTTTCTGAATGGTACCATAACCAAGAGTTATCCTTAAGCTCACTACTTCTCAATTATCTCAGTTTGATTTTTTTGGAATTGTAAAACAGGAAGATTTTTCATAGGTCCATTGAGTAATTAGCAAACATATTTAATCCACAGTGAGACAGCTGCTCAAAGCTATGCTGTAAAGCAGTGGTTCTTAACCTTTTCTCCACCACGCTCCCCTAAGCAGTTTTCCTTTGGTTCACACCCCCCTGACTTCAAATACATTGTAAAAGCAAATGTGTTTCTTGGTAAATTTACTTCATTTTAAGGATTTGTAACAGACACATTAAGTCCACAGAGTACAAGTACACACAGTCTGCACAATGCAGATTTATAAAAGCAGACACAACAGAACAATTAATAGTGAGTTTAGAGGAAAAAAACAGGGTTACAGACACTTCCTGAACACTATTGTTCGCTAACCTATCACACGTGGTACAATACTACATCCAGATTAAGACACCAAGTCCAACCCTGGTCAACGCCAGGTAAAGTACAAAAGTACTGTGGCACGCGCATGCCCTCAACACTGTGACGTCTGAGCATTCAGTCGCACAGTAAAATGCAGTTGTAGTGTTCAAAGAATAAGAATGAATATAAACAATCTGACTACATCAAAGCGTGTAACCATACATTGTTAGACTTCCTGCATCGTTCAAAAACGTGTTACATATTTTTTCACAAGGCCTTACTCAGAGCCCAACAAGGGGGGTGCGGAGGGAGCAATGCCCCAGGGTGGCACTTTTGGTGAAAAAAAGAATAGCAAACAGTCTTTCATGGTCTTTACCACCACCTGGTGGTGGTAATGGTGGTGGAGGGGGCAATTTTCGACTCGCCCCGGGGCGGCATTTTCTTATGTCAGGGCCCTGGCCTCACTAGGTCGCTTGACACGCAGGTGATAACCCAGGGGCATAGGTTAGAAAATGTTGCATTGAACCTGATAACTGTACTAACACTTGCTCGCCATGGCAGGTTGTGTAGAGGCCTACACCCAAAATCATAGGCCACTGATTATTGCAACATTATTTTGCAACATTAGATGGAAAACACTTTCTTGAAGTGACCTTGTGCAAGATTTACCGGTGTTTACAGATATGCATGTTCCCAATCCAGTTCCAATGCTTATTGTGTTGCAGTTGCTTGTTTTAGACTTGCGTCAACTTTTGCAAATTCTTTGCTTATTTTATTCACTCTGCATATCTTTGCAAGGGGCAAACTACTTCATAAAGTGAATGCAGATTACTTTGCCTAATTGTTTATCGGTTAAACCAGTGGTTCCCAAACTTTTTCAAGCTGTTACCCAAATCAAAGTAGCAATTATGTCTTATTACCCCCAATATTTTGCAGTGGTCGCTCATAATACAGAACAACATTGTGGTTTTGGTTGTGCCTTACCACGAAAAAAATCACATATTACTGCCGGGGATAATTTACCCTACTTTGGGAGCCACTGGGTTAAATGCCATAACCGCATTTTCACGTAAGATTCTCTAATCTCAAACGAAAACCATTCATACGTTAAAAAATAGTCCAGTTAATCACATAAACTGGACATTTCAATAGATTTATGTTAATTTCATTTGTAGACTTAAACACTTATTCGCTCTACTTTAATGTGAATGAAAGACACAGTTCCGAGAATAGGCAGCTGAATGTCACCATTGGGATGGCCAGAAAAAAAAGTTAATATCTTTCTTTGGCCGAGAAGTCAACATCATACGGTAGCCTGTAGCTGCCAAGCCAGATTAAAAACCTGCTATCCCATTCGACAAGAGTGTGGCTCAAGTGTAGTTGAATCATCATAACTATACACTGTCGCATAACAGAACACGGCGGGAGTACTATATAAAATTAGTATCATGCAGGTGTACAGCCACATTGTAGAAAACTCAACGAATTACAGAAAGTCATAGCAGTATACCACGTTGCATGCAGCTGTGCAGTGTACGCATTCATGCTATCTGGAATTAGGCAAGCCGCTCTGTGATACAGCCATCTGCCTTGAAATTCTATGCGCACAATGCTGTTCTCAGATGCGAGAACGACACAGATGTTATTGTTAAAAGGACTTGGTTTGCTGACGAAATAGTCCCTCTAGTACAGCTATGTCCCACCCAAATGGCTTACTGGGCCAAAAATTATGTCACTATCTTAACCAGGGCCGCACATTGAATAACATATTGATGAGGGCCGCACATTGAATGGCCTACTCTGATCTTCGAAAACTAAATTTAGCCAAAGCTAATGTCCTGAAATCGTTTGAATACTAACTGCAATGGTAACAGACGTGATAAAGTGGCAATGAGGACCACCTGCAAACATAATATCAAATTCAAGATTATCAAAATATGGACAAGTTGTCAGTATGTAGGATACTTTTACTACAGCGAAAACCTAAAGTGGGCTGCACAAAACCTTTGTCTGAGTCGCATGCGGCCCGATGGCCACGGGTTGGACATAGCTGCTCTAGTAGCACCCCTGAGTGTTTGCATGCAGGCAGCTCGAATTTGACCTGAAAAATTTCAACGAACTGTACTCTGACTTCCATCTCTGCTGGAACTAACCAAACAACATGTATTTGGAAGAGACACATTCCTATTTAAAAACTTTCCATGTTGCAGAGAATGTAAGGGCTCGCACTCCCCTGGAAGCGTGCCTTCCCAGTTAAGAACCACTGCTGTAAAGTCTTTTATGAGAACGCAATCATGTTTATTATTACATAAAATGTAATGCACAATCATTATGAAACAAAGGATTCATTTGAGAAAGGTACTGCAGGAAAAAACATTTGAAACACAACCTGGGTTTTTTTTGCTGAGACATTTTGGTCATTTATCCCAAAATAGCACTAAAACTCGCGAAAACAGTAATCACTAACCTGCCTTTTCGAACAATATGACTGGATTGACTTACTTTTTTTTGGTCATTTCAAAAACAATTTGATTTATGATAAAAAAAAACAAGATAAAACAAAACGCCTATAAACCTTATATCATTAGTCACATGAATACCTGCAAAGCAACTGATATCCAAATAAAAATCACCACGACACCATCAAATAATAGCTTACAACCATTTCTACCTTCTCCCTAAAAAAGAAACAAAAGGAGTTAATAATCCACCATAACAGGGGTGGTCAAACTCTTGCAGTGAGAGCCACCTTGTGTTATCAGTACCCAAGCAACAAACACCAACTTGGCCAGATTTCACTAATTGTATCTTAAATATACAATGTAATATGCTTAAATGTTGTTCATTTTTGCTATATTTACATTCTTATTAGTCAAACTTAGATTATTTTATCAATAAGATGGTATTTTATTACAGGTTGACTGCTTTATGTACTACCATATTTTACTTTATGCCAAAGTGTGCATTGTGTATACAAGGGCCACAAAAAATGTTCAGCGGTCTGTAGTTTATCCATGCCTGCATTAACAGCATGTAAAGTTAAGCAGTTTCTAATATGGAAAACCCAAATTCATTCATTTATTTTCATGCCCACGTTTCTTCTCAGGATGGTTGCAGAGCCAGCTGCCCTATGAAAACTCAAAATACCACAGTAGTCAATATTATTCTGCTAGTTCCATATCAAAGCAGGACCTAGCAAGGTCAGATATGTAGTCACTCCACCTGGTTCTCGGATGACCTCCAGGCTCTTTTCCCTTGCGTGCAACCAGCAGGATTTGTGTCTCCAATCTTTCGTGGAACATTCTGTACACATGGCCGAACCAACACGCTGGGATCTCTTAATTCAGAGATGTGGCTCAGCATTCAGGGTTTTACGAATTGCATAGCTTTGCACTTTGTTATGAAGTTTCACAGAATTAACTCTTCACAAAAATCTCATCTTTGTTGCTTGCACTTGGGATAGTATTCTTTCAGTCATTACCAACTACTCATGACCATAGATGTGGATTGGAACCAAGACCAATTTAAAAACTGGAAGTTTTGTGGTGTCTGAAAACTCTTGCTTTATTAACACAAAGTGATAAAGCTTACAACAAACTACAGATGCTTTTCCAATCTATGTATCATTCTCCTTGTTCCACCTTCCATCACTTGTGAATAACATTCCAAGGTATTTGAATATTGTTGGCAAGCCACAAAAAAAACTTATTTTTATGGTAAAATTCTGTCTTTATCTTCCTAAGGAAAATAAGGATAGAAAACTATGAGCAGGAGAGACTTTTCTTAACTAAATGAATTTCGTTTTGGTGCCATGTTGTGTTGCAAATTAGGTAATGAATTTTTTGATGTAGGCAATTTCAAATGTGGATATGGGTCACATTTTGCCCGTTGGCTGCAGGTTCCATGCCATTCATTTAAATCTTCAATGAACTGTTAATCCCCCACTTATTCAACCCAATAACTGTAGAGTAAATGCAAAATCTATTCAGAAAGGAAAAGAAATATCTAAGGTCATATCCTCTACAAGATTGATAGGAAAATCATAGCTTATGAAACCAAAAAGAATGGCTCTTAAAACTTTCCCGAATTTGCTAGTGTCTTCCAAAATGGCTATTTATGAACAAAACAGTGATTCTTTCATTTCAACAAAACGTATGTAGTGGATAGCAATGTGCAACTGAATGAATAGAAATACTTGTGGGTCATAAACGCAACACACAGAATAACTTGCAAGCCATGCAAGTGGCTTACAAATAAACAAACACATCACTGCTCTGTAATAATATATTAAGAAGACTATTGAACATACTCACCTCTTGAACTTTTTGTTTGCACAACTTCATGCAGACTTCTACGACAAACGCTATACCAGTCACAATATCTATTGTGATTGTAACAAACTTCAATGGTGGAAACCATCTGAATGTTTTTGGAGTATTGCAGCTCACAGAAACAAAACTGAAGATCATGCATGTTACCAACAGCTGACGTGTGGTCTACAAAATAACTATAGATAAAAGCAGTTGAAAGATGGAGATTGTAATAGTTATTAACCTTACTTTCATGAAATAAAAATTCTTATTACAGCATTTTTTTGAGAAAAACAAAAGTAAATGCTTATATAGTGTTGAGTGAAATGTATAAATACAAGCAGTGCCTTAAAAAAGTAAACATGTCTAAAACTTAGGCTACTTAATCGCAGAAAATTTTAGTAAAATTTCATAATTCCATGTATTTACATAGTTCTTTATACATGGTACTTTTGATTCTGAAGCTTAACAAAACATATGTACTTTAAATCATTTATTCATAAAATACAATGTTGGATCAAACACAGACACATATGAAACAAAAACACATCAATATTCACACAGCATTTCTTAAATGTAGCGAAAAATGGAGAATAAATATTTAACTTTTTTACATAACACAAACTACAATTCAAACTTTCAATCCTGTAAATGAACTGAAAGTATGGTCGCAAATTGAATATTGGTGGAACAACATTAAACTTTTTTTTTTTGAAAATAGTATTTTGCATTAAACATTAAACTTTTTTTGAAAATAGTATTTTGCATATGTATGATGACAACTATATTAAATGCTTTGCATATGTCTATAAATATATTCAAGAGCATGCTTTTACAAATTTCAGAATCTCAAATCTGGAAAAAACAGCAATTATACAAAAAATCCCGCATTATCAAATACAAGAATGTGTTATAACCTTTTTGTTAATGGCAACAAATATTATAAAATATTCCAGAAAATTCTAAGCATTTTTGCATGCACATGGTTACAATGAATTTTTATTATTAGCTGTGCACAAAAAATAAATTTTAATTGTAAGTTTTCTTGAAAAAATAGCATTTTTTCATCTTTGGAAAATGTAGGGTCACATGCAATTTGGTAATGTTTTTACCTCGAACTTTTTTAACACAAAAGCAAGTGAAATATGCTTATCTTGCCCATATTTACTTTTCTTTCATGTGAAATTTACTGTGTTACTTCACATATTGCTTTCAGATAAATCTACACAAAGCAATTCAAAGTGACAGTTTGCATAGTTTGCAACTTCCATTGTATCAATTCCCAGCTATAAATCTGGCAGTGATTCCATGTACAATGGATTTTTGGTGTACCTTTCCACTTTGAGAACATTGAAAATGCTATATTAAGCAAAAGGACAATGGCTATCTCATCAATCCAGCTAGATGTAACTTGTGACCACAAGAAATACATGAGAAGTCCTTGTGATAAAATGACACAATAATATACAACATCAAGAGAAGCATAAATTTTCTTACTGCTTTGTCAAACCAATAAGGATTTAAAGAAGCCACCATGATTCACTACACTTCCTCAAACACCACCATCAGCTGAGCTTTTGATTGCCTTTGAAAAGTCAATTCCAACGCAACATAGATCCAAAAACTGCTCAACTCTTGTAATAAAGACAGTGCTGTATGAACCTGGAATCCAATCTTCTGTTTCTGAACAAACAACCACTTGGTGCAGCCAGTTTCAGAAATTTTCCACATGAAGAGATTATATACAGAAGTGAGAAAAAGCAATCAAACTGTAGAAATAACTTTGCATTGAACAGTTAAGAACTTTGCATGAAACTATCCAATTTCCAAAACAGTCAAGAACTTTAGAAAACTTTAAAAAATGTTTTCTATGAACATTTCATCACCACCAGTCAAAATGCTACCTGTAACTAAAATAAAAATTCACTTCATTAGGGACTGGCATAAGATATCATGTATTCAACAACTGATGTCCATCTGTTTTTCACAAGCATAAGGTGATTGATTTTGCTAGCTTGTTAGAAGATTTTGCTAAGTACAGGGTGACACAAAAAAACAGTCATCACCAAAAATCAAAAACTTCCAAATTTTATTTACATTGATACAAAACTTCAGCTACATTAAGTCAAGCATGTGTAGGAGACATCTCCAAAGTTACAAGTCTGTACTACAAAAACTCTTTGTTTCACTGGCGCTCAAAAAATGTGCTCCAAATGTGCTCCCCGGCGCTGCAGGCACATTTGGATCCGGCGGGCAAAGTTCTCAATGACCCTCCCGCATTCCTCCCTTGGGATTGCTCTTATTGCTGCTGTGATTGCTGCCTTCAGGTCAGGGATAGTCTGGGGGTTGTTGCCATACACCCTATCCTTAAGGTATCCCCACAGATAAAAATCTGGGGGGTTCAAGTCCGGTGAATGCGGCAACCACTGTGGGTCACACCTGCGGCTGATCAGTCAGGGAAACGCTGCTGTAGCCATGCCAATGATTCGTTTGAGGAGTGGGGGGTGGCACCATCCTGCTGGAACCACTGGAGGTCCCTGACAACCCCTCTCCGTCGACCAAGTGCTGTCCAGAACTTGCCAAGCACCTGGACATATCGCTCGGTGTTGATTGTTGACCCACAGACTTGCTTGGGCTGTCGACAACGGTCTCTAACAGCAGCAATGTTGTGTGGTGTCCTTGATGATTTCGGTCATCCAGAGTGTGGTTGTCTGTTAGTGTCTTTACAATTGAGGTTACACACAGTCCCATGAGTTCTGAACTTGTTGACCCATCTGTAGATCATTGAGTGGACAGGAAATTCACGACATCCGAACCGTTCTTTGAACTGCAATTGAGCTGCGTGGATAGACTTTGGCCGAAAATATGCCTCAACTATGAATATTTTTTGCTCAGTAGTCCATGGCATCTCGAAGGTCAAATTTGGTTGACTATTAGACAGGGTTCCCACACAATTTTCAAAACCAAATTCTATGACATTCCATGACTTTTCCATGACTCTTTCCATGACTTTTCCATTACATTTGAAACACTTTTTCCATACATGTTTAAGTGATATTTACACTTGCAAACTAGTAACAGTCTTATCAGTTTTTTTTAAGGAAAGTGTAAGGTACCCAGTATGGATCTGTAGGGATCCAATTTCTCTGATTCTAGGGGCCCGATGATAATTTTCTTTGATTCTAGGGACCCGATTTAAAATTCTAGAGACCCAAACCGGGTCCCTAAGATGCCTTAAAAAACTCTGGTCTTATTAAAAATAGCTGCTGTTGCGCTAATGGGATCAATTCTCCCAAACTTGCTCCCTGTGTAGTAGCTGTGTCGCATCTCAAAACCAACATTGCTATCAATATCAACCAGCTACCTACATTGCCAAATATAGCAATATAATTACCAAATATTTATCGTTTAACTGCTAGAGCAAAATAAAGAAATGTTAGGTGCCGATACTTGCAAAATAACTAAAATCACATCCCCTAAATAGGGCACAAAACTGACGTGGGAGAACGTCATCAATGGTTCTTAGAGAGTCAGTTAGTTACACGTATTCAAAGTAAAGTATTTCCTTTCTTCTCATGATTAGCCAATGGCATGCTAAGTTACTTGTACATAACAAAACAGAGAAAAAAGTTTGCAGAGAGAAATGAAAAATAAATGCTGCACTTCACTATGATCAGCTTGTTGTAGTGTCGTTGTCACAAAGTATTTACAAGATAAAGTACATACCTTAATATTATGAACGTCACTGCCACAAAGCATTCACTAAATCCCTATCTTACTATCACACTTGGCTCTCAATGTTGCAAGCTAATAATAAAAAATAAGCACATGCAACAACACTGTACATAATACTGTTCACAAACTTCACTGAGGCTACAACAAGAATTAGCAGAAAAATAAACGCTGCACTTCACTATTAAGCTTACTGTTGTAGTGTCGCTGTCACGAAGTATTTACAAGATACAGTATGTACCTTACTATTATCAACCTCTCTGTCACAAGTATTGACAAAACGCCATATCTTACTATCACATTTGGCTGTTAATGTTGCAAGTTAATAATAAAAAATAAGTGCATGCAGCAACACTGTACAAAATGTACATCCCACTATTCACAAACTTCACTGACGCTACAAAAAGATGGATAAAACTTGATTTTTCTGGTGGGAAAGAATTTAGCATCTTAAGAATCTCAAGTAGAAAACATTTTATTGCATGAACATAGGGTTAACAGATGTATCAACTTGGCCACACATTGTCTTAAAACATAACATATTTGCCCACTATACTGTAGATTTGGGAGTAGAATCATTTTAGCAGAAATATAAAGTCAACAAAAAGCTGCAAAACGTTTCAACAGCACATCTAGCGTCATCATTAACTATTTCTTGCTTAGAAAAAGCTAACCTTGCAACCATTGCCTAACAACAATCAAAGAATTATGATACTTATTATAGATGCTATGAAAGCTGTTTTTAAGATCAAGTGTGGCCTGGCTAATACAGCTTGTAATCCAGCAGTAAGTAAATGTTATTTTTCAATTTAAACCCAATTTTATTGAATTGTTGTCAGCCAATCCAATTAATTAGGCTACTTCAAATTTTGTTTATTCCATAAACTTTAGCTTCTGCTTCAAACTGCGTGCTTGTTCGTAAAGACTTTGCTCATTTGCTTCGCTTTCATGAATTTTTTGTCTAAAAGCATTGGACTGAGCCAGTGAAACAAAACTGTGCTTTTTCTCAGCTTGCACAGTTAATGCATCTGCCTCTTGGCTCATAGATGCTATGCTTTCTTCTAATAACTTTCTTTTAGATCCAACTGCACAGATTTCATCTTGTACAGCTTTTCTCTTTCTAGCTTTTTCACCTTCAGCAGTGAGTTTTCTTTGATCTTCTACATGTAATTGATATTTCATCCTCACTGCTCGAACATTTCGTTTCAATCTGGGGTGAATCGAATTTCACTGAAATGAACAGCACTGCTCTTTACTGTGTCATACACAAAACGACTAGCAATTAATGACTCCTCTTTCATGTTTTCCACCATAAGTTCATTGTTGATCGAGAAACCCCTCTCAACAGCAGCTTGGCCATGAGATAGCGCAAAGATAATTTGGAAAACTTCCCAAACCTTGGCATATTTTGCATTCTTCATGTAGTTCCAAAATCGATATTCAGCGATATGGTATTCACGAATCAATAAATCTTTAATATACCAAGTGGATTTTCAATTGAACTACAAACTTAAAAATAAAATTGATGATATCACCCGAACATCAAACTATGATAGTACAATGCACAGTCTATAAATGAACTTCAAAAGATTTGTGCAGAAAAGCCAAAGAGCTAAACATTACCAGAGTCTATTGCTGATGGCATAGGTAAAGCAAAGGACTTCAATTGTAAGATTGTCTTTTTGAAACATTGAAAAAATTTAAAGATTTTGTTCCTTTATTAACTCTCCAAAATTTCGATTTTTCCATGACTTTCAAATTTTTATCAATTTTCCATGACTTTTCCATGACATTCCAGGAAAATTTATTTTTCCAGGATTTTCAATGATTTTCTATGACCGTGGGAACCCTGTTAGAACATTAATTCTACTTGGTAAATCTGAGAAATACAAAGAATTGATTAATGACTTCAAAAGTTATTCAAGTTTAGGTGATGACCGCTTTTTTGTGTCACCCTGTAATTAGAACATTTGTTTAAATCACCAAACCAGAACTTTAAATCATGAAGGTACATGTTAGAATAGTGATTCTTAAATTTTTTCAGCCATGCCGCCTTTGGCATTAGACATTGATACTCGCACCTCACCTAACCTCAAAAAATAGAAAAACAATTTATTTGTCATCATCCTAATTAATGGGAAGGATACAACTTTTTCTTGGAAACTGGTAGTCAATTTGAGGCTTTGTTGAAGACAACACACCTCACAAATCAGCTTCACAGTCTAGTTTGTTCCAAGACTTTGTCTTGTCTACTTTGTTTTTATTATGGCATTTATAGTGAAATCATATAATCAATACTTTTCAAAAAAATGTCACAGTTATGCTTGTCTCCTTTATGGCCAAAAAACGCAAAAAAAATTAGGGAAACCCCCAGAAATTTCTTAGGCCACAGGTTCTCAAAGTGCTCCGTGCAGAGCCCCAAGACTCCACGAACAATGTGCTTTTTTGTTTTTATTTTTAGAAATTTATTGTGGGGCTCCATAAATTACGGTCAATCTCTTCATGGACTCCATAACACTAAAAGTTTGAGAACCCCTACCTTAGCCAATACTTAATTAAATAAACAATGAGGATATTTTGAGACTACAATCTCCTCAGAGAGAGTTTTCAGATGATGTAATACACATGCTAGTAGCAGGTTTGCTCGTCAGGTTATTAGCATTCAAAATTTATGTCATGCATGAGTGATTTTGATGACTATTAGCCAAAAATTGAGGTAAACACATAGATTTTTTGAAATTTTTCTTCACAAGTGAAGATAAGATACTTGAGACAGCCTTTTCTAAAGTTTTTACAGCAATTAAATGATTGCAGTGAGAATAGTTTTAAATTTAGTTGATGATTTTCTTGTTAGCTTTTATGTCTCATTGACCACAAAAATTAGTAGTTTTTTATGGCCCATAACTTTGCAAAACCTTAAGCAATTTCAAAAAAATTAGTTTGTTGGAATCAGCATGAAAAGTTCTATCTGCTTATTAAATCTGAGGAAAATCTAAGATGGTGGGTTGACTGGCTGAAACAGTTAACATGGAATGACCCTACCATTAGTAGACATAGGCCCAGATGTATTTTTCTACATATATAAAATGAACACATGATAAACAATAATACTTCAGTACAAGATTTCACCAAAAGAACTTTTAAAACTTCCTATAGCACAAAATTGGGTGATCAAGGTAAGTCACAGTCCTGCACCAACGTGTGTAACAGTTGCACTGAACCTTATGTTTATGGACTCAAAGCAAAAGTCAAGTCAATGCAGTTTGGAATCTCTGTGGTTTAGCTTAAGACCAAAAATTACCATAACAATTGCTATTTGGAAATTTTGCATTTGGTTCAACCTATGATATACTACATAACCGTAGCTGATAAAACTTATCATCAGTGACCCTTATGCCTTTTAGTGCCTTTGATGATTGCAATGGCAGTTTTACTGTTGCACTTTCAATAGAAGAAAACGTTTTTTCAATTTTCATACTTTCAAATCTTAACACTTTGGCGTCTGGCTCCTTTTGAGAATTTTCAAAAAAAAACGCCGAAAAGCACATGGCTTTGCGTGAGAATATCTCCGCTATTGCACGGGTTACGGACCTGGTCGAAATGTCAAAAGACACAGAAAGTATTCTAGTCTGCACTCGAAAAAAATTTTTTGCTTAGGGGGTGTGGTTTTTTGTCAGTGACATCATAAGTAGAGAACTTTTAGGCCACCACAGCCCACTTTGCCTGGCCCTGGGCGCCAACCGTTAGGTGGTAGTATTTCGCTGAAGTTCGTACTGGAAAGTAGGCTACAATCTGAGTCTTTTCATACTTTGGATGACCTGCTGGGGTTTCGGGTTCAAAAGCTATGATCTAAGTTAGTAAAAATATTTGACTAATTAGCTAATTAATTAATTTGTTTATTTTAGATCATAACTTTTTATCGAGAAATGCTAGAAAGTCGATCAAAGTCTCAAAAGACTCAGATTCGAGCCTAGTCTCCAATGAAAACTTCAGAAAAACACTTTAGCGTAGCGGTTAGGCTCTAGGCCAGGCAACATGAGCCAAAATGACCTTAAAACTACTTCACTTGTGACAGAACTCACAAAAAATCTGCACCACCCAACCAAAAAATTTTTTTCAAGTGCAATCTAGAAAACTGGCTGATCTGTTTGGGCCTTTGAACAGCTCTCTAGCGCAATTGTCGGCGAAGCTAGGGCGTTGGTAAGGCAACCCAAAACTGCTGTTTTTTAGGCCGAAATCGAAGTACGAATTGATCGTACGCCGGCTCTCAAACTGTTAAGCATGACTTATGAGCTAATACTGTTGCAATCGGAAATCCAAAGCAAAGCTTCATACTGCGGCAGCAAGCAACAATAGAGATCATGCGTCGCAATCTCTCTTACTATTCTTGCTTGCGCCACGCATATACATTGTTGTTCTTCATGCACATCTCGTTCGTGGTGAATCACACAATCAACGCAACATTTCTCCTTTTTACAACAAACCACACCGATCGCACATTCTTTGTGTGAAGGCTGGACTTGGTATGACCTCAACATCCTGGTCACAGCACCATTTTCTTGCGATCGGAAATCCCGAGCGGCATGTGCGCAAAGCTTCACACCGTGGCAGCAAGCAACAATAGATATCATGTGTCGCAATCTCTCTTATTATTACTTGCTCACACCACGCATGTATATTTTTGTTCTTCACGCACATCCCATTCATGGTGAATCACACAATCAACGCAACGCCACCGGAGAGGTTGCAACAATACATAAACATAGATCACAAATTTTTCAACGATGGTTAAGGGATTGGTACTGAAAAGAGTTCAGGCAATATTGTACATGTAAAACATCATGCAAAAAGGCTTGTCGGTGGTACAATGTAAAGAACGAATGTCTGTCAGCACGGATATCGTTGATGGATATGTGATGTCCTCACCAGAGTGAAAAATACCATGTTACACAATAAATATAGATAAAGATAAAGCAGAAAAAATAATTTGTCATTACAATTTAGTATAACCTTTGCCCAATCATTTACTGCTAAAAAGTTCCAATTGTTTCATGTTTTATATTTTCACAACTGTTCAAACCTAAATTTCAGTGCCACTGGAGCTTGTCGAGAATAAAATAATCTTGGTATGCGACTGGTGGCGGCTGAAATTAGGCCTGGGATAGGAAGAAATATTATTTTGCTACTGTTGTGGTGTCATTGTTGAATGTAAAATTTAGGTTCTTACCACTGCAGTTACGTCATTTTATATCCGCAAACAAGACCTGCTACTGACGGATATCCGTCTTTCACAGAGCATCTTGTTAGTCAAGTCAACATAGTGTTTAACCCAATTCCCAAGCTAATTTCTTGCCAAAATTTTATTTACTTGTTTCTTTTCTCTAGTGGACAACTGTAATGGCAGGCACGAGCAACTTTGAATGAAGTGTTTAGCATGGTTATTGCTATCGTATTTTCATGATTGATATGTCAAGATGAGGTCAAAATAAATAGAAGTCAAGGCATTACAATTGTATTTGTAGTGTCAGTGTGACCAACAGCACCTTCTTGCTATGGAGTTCTTGCACAAGTTTTATTTTCCTATCAGATCTTACTTTAGATAATGCAGTATTAGAAGCACTGGAAGATGAATATGCTAAAAACAACTACAGCAACAATGGATATGAACTAGAGTGTTACAAGCCGGGCTGCAGCATCACATTTACAAAAGAAATCTTTTAGGGAACCAGACAAAATGATTGCAACTTGTTGTTGTACCTAACAAAAAAACATGTTTTCAAAAATTTTGAGGGAACAATTGCCCAGCTTCCCCTACCCCACCATGGTGGGCCACCATGATTAGGGGCTTCACAACAATGATCGGCAAACTTTTGTTATGATGGCCCAAACAGCCCTTTAGTTCATACTAAAAGGCTCATACTGCTCATAAAAGATATTTTTCAAACTTATGCTCATTCAGTAAGAAATGTTATGTTAATGCCATAAACTCGGTTTAGTTTAAACTTTTTTTTAGTTTAAAAGATTTGTTTGAAATATTTTTTAGTTTAAAAGATGGAAGTGATTGTGGATACACATGGCCTGACGCAATTCGCATAAAAGGGTCAGTTTGTCATTCAACCGGCATGGATCTCGTAGCCTAGGGGTTATGTGTTACAACTGATATGCCAACGGTTTTCAGTTCGACTCTTACCTTGCCGACTTTCCTTTTGTTTTTTTTTACTTTTTTTCAGGCTTAGGTGTTACATTTGGGGGTTAGTGTTAGGTTATTGTTTGCTTAGCGTTAGGTTAGGAATAGGGTTTGGTTAGTGTTAGCTTAGCATAAAGTTTAGGATTATGGTTAAGGTTAGGTTTAGGGTTTATCTTTTACGTTTACTTTGTTTCTACCGGTGTTGCCACTCTGTTATGAAAAAAAAACAGAATTTACCTTGAAATAAAAAAAGAAAATAATAAAAAAAACCCAACATACAAAATGTTTTTTAAAACGTCAAAACCAAACTTCAAAAGCATGCTACCGGTACTTCATGCTTGCACATAAAAATTAAGGTAATATGCATTATTTACATCATATTTTTAACAAGTTCAAGTCTATTTCTAAACATCCTGACAATCACAATTTACAAGTAGGCTAGCAGCAAATCAAATGTATGAAGTAACAGAAAAAAGCTAGTTAGATCTTTTCTAAAAAAACGTTTAATGTTTTCTTGTAAGCAGTGGCTATAGATATGCCTGTGGATCTTGAAATTTGAGGACTTATTCATACGCCACCTGTGACGTAGCAGTAACGCACGGCGAGAGTAAGAGTGCAGTAGGCTTGGTAGAAACAAACTAAATGTAAAAGATAAACCCTAAACCTAACCTTAACCCTAACCCAACACTAACCCATAAAATGTAGGTAACACGTAAGCCTGAAAAAAAGTAAAGAAAAAAACAAAAGTTGGCATGGTTAGAGTCGAACAAAAAAACATTGGCAAAGCAGCCGTAACGCATAACCGTTTGCTACGAGCAGCCCGACGTTTGCCTGACCAACTGACAGTTTTATTTGAATTGCGTCAGGACAGGTGTATCCATAGTCACTTTCTTTCTTGTACTTTCATTTAAATGCACAATTTAAACATGCAAATGATACATTCAAGGTCTTACGGTTTGAGTTTTCTTGTCACCTTAACCACTGCATTCTTTGCAATATTTGACTACAAATTTAACATTCAAAATTTTACATTCATATCACAATCATCAATGTGCCTGTAAAACAATGAAGAAATTCTCAACCACAGCATCTTCAAAACCAAAAAGCATTCCAAAATCATGCACAAGCTCAAAGCAGCCCTTGACATATCAGAGATAGATTAAAATGCTGACCTATGCTTAGCTAGTGCTTAATCTGTAAACCATTATATTTCAAACAATTTGGTTAAGCTTAGGCCTACTACCACTCATATCTGCAATACTGGCTATTGATGACTCTGCATATATTATGCCTGTGGAAGAAACTACTGGTACACTTATTCTTGAATCAAATAGAAAACACAGTAATACAACATATTACTAAAATTTGACCAGAGTCAAAAAAACCCAGATTTTCAACAAAGCCCCCAGAACCCTAGATAAAATAGAAAAACCCTAGATCTAGTGAAACAAAAACAGCAGTGGCAACACTGATCCTGCAGGATATCCAATCATGATCCTGTCTATGCTGGCATGCTCATCAGAGATGGATGGTGTCATTTTTTTGACTCCGCGTCCGCTCCTCCTCGGAAACGTTTCCGAGGAGG